>ERZ1023701.12-NODE-12-length-77760-cov-13.908153_pt1 | contig 77760 bp, 54 predicted proteins | sample MGYA00380350_ERZ1023701 | MGnify/ENA primary metagenome ERZ1023701 (study PRJEB33179, sample SAMN07449025) | human gut metagenome | biome: Human-gut; feature: Human associated habitat; material: Faeces | host: Homo sapiens | place: India:Kasaragod | collected... | reverse complement strand
ATCATAATATATGTGTTTTTCATATGCTTAACACATGGATTTTTCACTTTTCACTTTTCTCTTTTCCCTTAAGATTATGCATCTATTCGACGTTTACCCCCTATTTGATATTAATATCATCAAAGGTCTTGGTTGTCATGTTTGGGACGACCACGACACAGAGTATCTTGACCTTTATGGCGGCCATGCCGTCATTTCTATTGGTCATTGTCATCCACATTATGTGGAGATGCTTACAGCCCAGCTGCATAAGCTTGGGTTCTACAGCAACTCAGTAATTAATACATTGCAGCAGCAGTTTGCCGAGCGTTTGGGCAAGGCATGTGGCTACGACGACTATCAGCTATTCCTTATCAATTCTGGAGCCGAGGCCAACGAGAATGCCCTTAAGCTTGCGTCATTCCATACGGGCAAGACACGTGTGCTGTCTGCCGAGAAAGCATTTCATGGCCGTACATCATTGGCGGTTGAGGCTACCAACAATCCTAAGATTATTGCGCCAATCAATGCCAACAACCACGTTACCTTCCTTCCGCTTAACGATCTCGAAGCATGGGAGACCGAACTTGCCAAGGGCGATGTGGCTGCATGCATCATAGAGTGCATACAGGGTGTTGGTGGCATACGCTTGGCTACTGAAGAGTTTGCCAAGGGCTTGCAGGCTGCTTGCAAGAAATATGGTGCCGTGCTCATCTGCGACGAGATACAGTGTGGTTACGGTCGTAGCGGTAAGTTCTTTGCCCATCAGTGGCTTGGCATCCGTCCCGACATCATAACATGTGCCAAGGGCATTGGCAATGGATTCCCTATGGGTGCCGTGCTCATATCGCCTGAGTTTAAGCCTGTATACGGCATGCTCGGAACCACATTCGGTGGTAATCATCTGGCTTGTACAGCTGCCCTTGCCGTTCTTGATGTTATGGAGAAGGAGCAACTTGTGCAGAATGCGCACGAAGTGGGCGACTATCTTATCAGTCAACTCAAGGAAATGCAGAAGCAGAACAGTCATATAGTGGATGTTCGCGGACGTGGCATGATGATAGGCATAGAGCTCGACATTCCACACAAGGAGGTTCGCTCGCGTCTTATCCATGAGGAGCATTGCTTCACAGGTTGCGCGTCAATCAATATCTTGCGTCTGCTTCCGCCATTGTGCCTTACAAAGAATGATGCAGATGAGTTCTTGGTCAAGTTTAAGAACTGCCTTACCCACAGCTGCTAAATAATCTAAAACATATATTTATGCATATATCAATAATCGGAGTCGGAGCCATGGGCGGTGCAATGCTTGAAGGCTTCTTGCGTTCTGATAGTTTCAGTGCTTCCGACATAAGTATATCCAATCCTCATACCGACCGCCTTGCTCCATATGCCGAGCAAGGCGTGCAGGTTTATGCCGACAACCGCAAGGCTGCAGCATGGGGTGATGTAGTGTTTCTTGTAGTAAAGCCATGGCTCGTAGAGAGTGTCATGGAAGAGATAAGCGATGTTCTTGATGCCGAGCGTCAGGTACTTGTTATTGTGGCTGCTGGCTTAAAGGCCGAGCAGGTAAGGTCGTGGGTGGAATACAATGGAAAGTGTCCAGCCACGTTTTTCGCTTTGCCCAATACAGCTATCGCTGTAGGCGCTTCCATGTCGTTTATTACACGTGTTTGTGGAACCGATGAGGCTGAGCAACTTGTTATAAATGTGTTCAATGCTGCAGGCGAGACAATGTCGGTTGAGGCACGCCAGTTTGGTGCCGGTATGGCATTGGCATCTTGTGGCATAGCCTATGCCATGCGTTATGTTCGCGCTGCTACAGAGGGTGGAGTAGAGCTTGGTTTCAAGGCAGATGCCGCTAAGGATATCGTGCTTCAGACAATAAAGGGTGCTGCCTTGCTGCTGCAAAAGAGTGGAGCAAATCCCGAAGCCGAGATAGATAAGGTAACTACACCTGGCGGATTTACCATTCGTGGCCTTAATGCCATGGAGAAGGAAGGATTCACAAATGCCGTGATTGAGGGACTAAGGAACAGTGTTAAATCTTGAGTTTTCAAAACTCAAAACTCACAATTCAAAATTCAACCAATGCTTACAGTAGTAAAAGTAGGAAGCAACATACTTACACGTGCCGACGGACATGTTAATGTATCGCGACTCTCTGCCATTGTCGACCAGCTTGCTGCCTTGCATAGCGCTGGCCATCAGTTGATACTGGTATCATCGGGAGCTGTGGCTTGCGGTAGGGGAGAGATGAAGGCTGTTCATCCATTAGACAGTGTTGAGCAACGTCAGCTCTATTCTGCTATGGGTCAGGTAAAGCTTATGAATCTATACTACTCGCTGTTTCGCGAGTATGATATAAATGTTGGTCAAGTGCTTACAATGAAGGAGAATTTCCTGTCCGAGCGCCAATACCAGAACCAGAAGTCGTGCATCAGTGTTATGCTTGAGAACAATATAATACCAATTGTAAACGAGAACGATACGGTGTCTATCACTGAGCTTATGTTCACCGACAACGACGAACTGTCCGGGCTTATGGCTCAGATGATGAAAGCCGACAACCTTATACTATTAAGTAATGTGGACGGCTTGCTTGGCAATCCTGACGCCGATGGCTCGCGTCCTACAATACGTAAGGTTCGGTCGGCAGAGGATGTGGCACAGTATGTCTCCGATAGCAAGAGTTCGTTTGGACGTGGTGGCATGACAAGCAAGTGCAACACAGCACTTAGTGTTGCCCATACCGGCATACATGTGTATATTGCTAATGGCACCCGCGAGAATATATTGCAGAGAGTGCTGCAAGGCGATAAGGACACGCCGTATACCGAGTTTGTATAAGGACCCCTATTTTTCTTAATGCCTATGAATGATATATTTGCAAAAGTTCGCTGCGCCTCATATACCCTTAATCGTCTTAGCGAGACCGACCGCACTTCTCTGCTGTTAGATCTTGCCGACGCTACAGAGGCGCACATCTCAGACCTACTTGCAGCCAATGCCAACGACCTTAGTCGTATGGATAAGGACAATCCGTTGTACGATCGATTGCAACTTACTCCGCAACGTCTGCACGATATAGCTTCTGCCCTACGCAATGTGGCACATCTCGACAACCCGCTTGGCGAGGTGTTCGACGCCAAGACGCTGCCTAACAATTTGCGTCTGCGCAAGCAACGGGTGCCTTATGGAGTAGTGGGGGTTGTATATGAGGCGCGACCCAATGTCAGCTTCGATGTCTTTGCCTTATGCTTCAAGACAGGCAACGCTTGTGTGTTGAAAGGCGGAAAGGATGCCGATGCTTCCAACCGTGCCATAGTTTCGCTTATAAAAGATGTGCTGCGACGCCACAATATCAGCGATGATGTGGTGTGTCTGCTGCCAGCCACACACGAGGCTACACAGCAGATGCTTACAGCAGTTGGATATATTGACCTATGCATACCACGTGGCGGACGCCGCCTTATTGACTTTGTACGGCAGACGGCACGCATACCTGTTATTGAGACAGGTGCTGGGGTGGTGCATACCTATTTCGACGAGTTGGGCGATACTGATATGGGTGCGCGCATCATCGAGAATGGCAAGACCAGACGCGTTAGTGTATGCAATGCTCTCGATTGTCTGCTTGTACACAGCAAGCGAATTGCTGATTTGCCACAACTGCTCGCGCCTCTTGCCAAGAAGAACGTCAAGATATACGCCGACAACAAGGCTTATGCCGTATTAAGCCAGTCGGCATATCCCGACAACCTTATTATGGCTGTGACGCCCGACACCGAGAACGAGGTATATGGCACCGAGTTTATGTCGTATACCATGGCTATTAAGACGGTAGACAGCATTGATGAGGCTCTGCAGCATATCCGCAGATATGGTTCAGGACATTCTGAGGCCATCATTACAGCATCCAAGTCGAACGCACAACTCTTCCAACAACAGGTGGATGCGGCTTGTGTCTACTGGAATGCACCCACAAGCTTTACCGATGGAGGCGAGTTTGGTCTTGGTGCCGAGATAGGTATAAGTACACAAAAACTTGGACCGCGTGGTCCGATGGGACTCCAGGCTTTAACCACATACAAGTGGTTGATAGACGGGGAGGGACAAGTAAGAGGGTAAAAAAATTATAATATGAAAACATTCTTCCATGCACAAGACCTTGGCGACCTTAATGCAGCTCTCGCCGAGGCACAAGAGGTGAAGCGCGACCGCTTCCAGTTTCAGCATCTTGGCAAGAACAAGACATTGCTGATGATTTTCTTCAACAACTCGTTGCGCACCCGTCTATCTACGCAGAAGGCTGCCATGAACCTTGGCATGAATGTCATTGTGCTTGACGTTAATGCCGGAGCTTGGAAGCTGGAGACCGAACGTGGGGTTATAATGGATGGCGACAAGTCGGAGCATCTGCTTGAGGCCATCCCGGTTATGGGCAGCTATTGCGACCTTATAGGCATACGTTCGTTTGCCGGACTTACCGACCGCGAGTACGATTATGCCGAGACTATAGTGTCGCAGTTTGTTAAGTACAGTGGACGCCCAGTATTTGCCATGGAGACAGCAACTGTGCATCCTCTACAGGCCTTTGCCGACCTCATAACCATTGAGGAGCATAAAACCAAGGCACGTCCTAAGGTAGTGCTCTCATGGGCTCCTCATTGTCGTGCTTTGCCACAAGCTGTGCCCAACTCGTTTGCCGAGTGGATGAATGCCGCAGACGTAGATTTTGTAGTTACACATCCGCATGGCTACGAGCTCGACCCTAAGTTTGTGGGCAATGCGCATGTGGAGTACGATCAGATGAAGGCGCTTGAGGGTGCCGACTTTGTATATGCAAAGAACTGGAGTTGTCCGGGTGTAACCAATCCTGACGATTATGGCAAGATTATCTCAAAGGATATGTCGTGGACTATAGACGACAAACACATGGCTGTAACCGATAATGGCAAGTTTATGCATTGCCTGCCCGTGCGTCGTGGTCTTATCGTTACCGACGATGTTATAGAGTCGGTCAACTCGCTGGTTATTCCTGAGGCTGCCAACAGAGAGATTTCGGCTGAGGTGGTTATGAAGCGAATGCTGGAGTCGCTTTAAGCCTTGTCTTTCTGAAGATACAGTTTGTATTGTCTTAAGGTATATTATGTCTTTCTAAAGGTATAATATACCTTTTTTTGTAGGCATAATTTTACTTGTAGTTCTTTTGTATGTAGTTCCCACAGAATTCACAGACCACACAGAAGCCTACGGGCTTAAGCTTTTCGAATCCACAGAATGGCCTACGCTTCGCGAGTCAAGAATCCACAGAAATGATTGCTTGCGCCGCCATTGGCGGCGAACCATACTTAACTTTGGCGACGCTACACAAGCTATCAATTCTGTGCCATCTGTCGTATGACGCGCTGCGTCTATACGCTCTGTGTATTCCAAAAGCTTAAGCCCGTAGGCTTCTGTGTAGTCTGTGCGTTCTGTGGGAACTACGAGCAAAGGAGATACAAGTACAAGAGCTTATCCCCGATAAACTGCAATTTACAATTCTATCACTCCAAATTTCGGATGTACCTTTAATGAATATAATATAAACGCCAGTACCAGTCAATATAAACTGCAGTACCATATAACTGAAACTCCAGTACCAGCTATGTGGTACTGCAGTACCAATTATATGGTACTAAAAACGGTACTGAGCTTTTTTCATGCAAAGCACAATTGTTTTTATTCGATTCCCCATTGTTTTTATTCAATTTGGCAATCTTTTTACGCAATGCTACATTTATTTTACGCAATGACACCCATACCAAACGAATAAAGTTGTATATTTGCGGAAAAATAGTACTAACCCGTTTAAAACAACACAAATTATGAAGCATTATTTACTTTTGGCAGGATTGTTCGCATGCGTATTGTCCGCCTCTGCCCAGAAAGTTGGCACTAAGCCCAATGTTATTAATCATGGTATTAACCCAATGACCCAAACCGACAACCGTGATAGGTTTATCAACGATCAAAGAGTTCGTGATATGCAGCACGATTATTTGATGGCTGATAAGCACAAACCAAGCCGCAGTATTGTGGTAACCAACGAGCAATGGCGCAATACTAAGACTGTTCAGAAGGATGCCAACGGAAACGTAACAGCTACAACCGAGGCTGAATATTTGGACAATGGAAAAATGAAATCCAAAATCGGAAATTATTACAAAGACGGTCAGATCAATGGTGGATATATACTCACTTACGAGTATGACGACAACGGCAATAAGATAAAGGAAGTGGAGTCGACCATGGTGGCCCCACCTAATACTTATGCAAAGACAAGAGAAACAGTATGGGTTTACAATGGTTCCCCAATTAACACCTTATATTATTATCTCAATTACGATGATACTGGGGCTATTTCACATGGCTATAAGTCAGCTTACGAATTCGATTCGTTTGGCCATAGGACAATGCAAGAAGAAAGCTATTATGTTAACAACGAATGGGTGCCATCGTCAAGACAAGAGTGGAAATGGGATGGAAACTACCAATGTATGAATCTTCGTTTGTATGATTGGGACAATACCACTAAGAAGTGGCAGTCGGGAAACAAGGAAGTAGCTGAAAACCGTACATTGGGTAAGGTGAACGTTATTTATGGAAAATATGACTGGGATGCCGACAAGCAAGACTGGGTTGTTAATGTCGAAAATATAGAAGGCTATAACGATTATGGTGAGCTTACACTCAGCTCGTATTTAGAGAACTATGAGGGTACTTATTCTGGTTGGCGTTATACTATAGATATTATATCCGAGCAGTACCGAACCATACATTACTATGATTGGAGTCAAGCTACAAACGATTGGATAGAAACAGAGTATTACGATGAGAAATACGACGAGAATGGCAATATTGCAACCTCTAATGTGTACAACTCAGCTGACAACAAGCTGGAATCTACATTCGAATACACTTGGGAGAAGTTCAACATAGGCACCGACGTTTACCCCGATTGCTATTTTGTGGGCGAGGCAAGCGAATGGCAGTTTGAGAATTCACTCGTTGGCAAGGATATGGGCAACGGTATTGTTGTGTGGAACGATGTAACTATCAAGAATGGCGAGATGTTTAAGTTTGCGTCTGATGATTGGATGACATTCGATTGGGGTACAGCCTACGATGGCGAGTATATTCCTTTCGACCAGCCGGTGAAGCTAACAAACAAAGGTCTGAATATAAAGCTTGATATGGAGGGTACGGAGATGACCTTCAAATCAATTAGCCTTAATGTTCTTACGGGTGTTGTTGCCTTCGAGACCTATCCTACAAGTGTTGGCAGTCCAGAAGCCAAGCGCGTTAACATCTTTGCCAATAACGGCAAGATTGTAGTGCAGAACGCTAAGGACGTTAAGGTGTATAGCGCAAGCGGCGAACTTATCAGCACTGCTGCCGTTACACCAGTAGAGAAGGGGCTGTATGTTGTCAAGGCTGGCGGCAAGACCGTTAAGCTTAACGTCAACTAACAGCAAGACGCCACTTGTTTGTAGCACCCGTTTCTATTGGGTGTTGCAAACAATGGCAACTCATTGCTAAGGCTATGGGTCACACCAAGGTGTCAACAACAATGATATATATACGCTCAATGTTCGACCCCTCGCTTGCTGATGCCAATAGGAATATGCTCAAAAGGTTGGGAATGGAGTGATGGTCCACATCGTTCTCGTGTCAAAACCAACCATTAAACAGCAAAATATTTGGATTTTAGAAAATCTTTACGTATTTTTGTGGTGTATATTATAATAAGGAGGAGTTTTTATGATTCTTAGAGTAGCCAACCCTATTTACGACTCGGTATTTAAATATCTTGTAGAGGATTTACGTATCGCAAAGATTCTAATTTCGGCTCTTCTTAAGAAAGAAGTGCTTGAAGTGGAAGTTAGAAAACACGAATACACTAACGGCACTCGCGACAACATCTCAATGTTTCGTATTGATTTTGGTGCCAAGGTGCGCGAGAGCGACGGCTCTCAACACTTAGTGCTTATAGAACTTCAGAAAACATGGCTTGAGACTGAGACTTTGCGTTTACGTCAATATCTTGGTGCCCAATATGCCAATCCCGATAATATAGGCAAGGAAGAGTCGCACGAATTTGGTATACCAATGGTGACTGTTTATTTGCTTGGTCATAAGGTGGGTGATATAAAAGAACCGATAATTTATGCCGTACATAAGGCATACGACTATTATGGCAACGAAGTAACAGAAGGCATCCCTGATCCGTTCGTAGAGAGTCTTGTCCATGATAGCATAATAGTACAGATTCCACGTCTTCATGGCAGGATAAACAACAAGTTAGAGAAGGTACTTAGTGTATTTGACCAAACTCACAAGGACAAGTACAATCGTCAGATGCTCAATATCGACGAAGACAATTATGAAGACGATACAGACATGATGTATATTCTTCGTCGACTGCTTGCAGCCGCCTCTGATGCCAAGTTGCGCCAAGACATGAATGTGGAAGACGAATACTTCACAGCAATAGAGAATCGCGATACAGCTATAATGAATCGTGATAAGAAAATAGCAGAACAAGACCAGTATATAACTGAGCAAAAGAATCAGATTGCAGAGCAAAACAATCAGATTGCTGAGCAAAACAGTCAGATTGCTGAACATATGAAGACATTGCAAGCTACAATCAATAGTCTTGTTAACCGTGGCATGTCGTTAGACGAAATCTCAGTTGTTATGGGAAAGACTGTAGAGGAGATAAAGTCGATTATTCGTTAACGATACATACAGAAGAGGGTGTGTCAAAAGTCGCAAGTGGTACGCCCCGAAGGGGCAGAAGCTCCTAGCCCAGGGCAACGCCCTGGGTGTAATGCATCCAAAAGCCAAGCGCCCTGTAAGGGCAAAAGCGTTCATTATCAACGCTTTTGCCCTTACAGGGCGTATTATTTATAACGTCCGTTTACCCAGGGCGTTGCCCTGGGCTATGCGAAATTTGGGCTTTCAGCCCGCATTGTTTGAGTTTTGACACACTCTCTTTTGTTTTTATAACATCACCGACTATAATACCAGTATAGTAATAGGTTGTTATTCCTTACATTTTAAAATATTATATATACACACTGACGCAATGTTATAAAGCAATCCTGTTTTAATATATTTTTAAACTTAAAACGACAGAAACTACACGATATTTTGCACTTTCTCTACCAAAATGTCAAATACCCCATAGTGTGTGCGTACAACAATTTGTTGCGCAATGCATGGTATAACTTATAAAAACAAACAAAATATACGGAATTTTATTTGATTTGGAATAATTTTGCAATAAAACCACGCTTTTTGCGTTAAAATATTTGGATGGAAAATAAATAATACGTAATTTTGCAAATAGATTATAAAATTAAAAAAAATGTTGACATGTTGGGTTCGGTGCTAAATGTAAAACAGTAATTAAACAAGGACATCAGCAATTGCAAAGTGCTCAATTGTATTTGAGATAACACTTTATCGACTGATAACACCTTAATGTAATATTCCCTTCTGTCCACCTCGCCCCGCGAGGAAGACACCCAGTCAGACCTCTGGAGCACAATAATAGCAAAAAAAACATCAATTATACATTATTTTACTTAAAAGAGAGAGATTTATGGAAAAAAGAATCATGACGTTTATCGCCTGTCTATTCCTAAGCATAGGAATGGCATTGGCACAAACTCACGTTTCCGGAAAGGTCACCTCTGCTGAAGACGGCGAGCCGGTTATCGGTGCTACTGTCAAAGTAGTAGGCTCAAAGACCGCTGGTACAGTTACCGACGTGAACGGTGGCTTCTCGCTTAACGTTCCTGAGAATGCTAAGATTGAGATCTCATCTATCGGTATGGTTACTAAGGTAGTAAAGGCAGGCAAGAATATGAATGTTGTTCTTGACATTGACCAGCATAGCATCGACGAGGTGATGGTTATTGCCTATGGTACACAGAAGAAGTCGTCTTTCACTGGATCTGCTGCAGTTGTAGGCTCTAAGGAAATTGGTAAAGTGCAGGTTACTAATGCTGCGGACGCTTTAAAAGGTAAGGCTGCTGGTGTGCAGCTCAACACAGCGTCAGGTCAGCCAGGCTCTACTCCTTCTATCCGTATTCGTGGCTACAACTCAATCAATGCAGGCAACGACCCTCTCATTGTGCTTGACGGTTCGCCTTATGGTGGCTCGCTCAATGATATCAACCCTACTGACGTAGAGTCGATGACAGTATTGAAGGATGCTGCCTCTACTGCCCTTTACGGTGCACGTGGTGGTAACGGTGTTATACTTATCACTACCAAGAGTGGACAGCGTGGACAGAACGGTGTTATCACTGTTGATGCAAAGTGGGGCTCTAACTCAAAGGCTGTTCCTGAGTATGAGACAATAAAGAATCCTGCCGCTTACTACGAAATGTGGTATAGGGGACTCTATAACTATGCAGTAAACCAGCAGAAAGGTGTAGTTGGTAAGGATGACAAAGGCAATCCAATAGTGGGCTATCTTTATGGCCACATGAACCCGACAGAGGCCTGGAAGTGGGCTAACACCAACCTTATCAACAACCAGACTTATGGTCTTGGTTATAATGTATACACTATTCCTAACGGTCAGCAGATGATTGGTACCAACGGCAAGCTTAATCCTAACGCCACTCTCGGTGCAATTTCTGCCAACGGTTATTATTTGACTCCTGATGATTGGGAAGATGTTATCTACAACAACTCTCTCCGTCAGGAATACACAATTACAGCTAACGGTTCTACCGACAAGGGTACTTTCTATGGCTCAGTAAACTATCTTAGCAATGATGGTATCACTGCAGCTTCTGACTACAAGCGATTCACATCACGTTTCAAGGCAGACTATCAGGTTAAGCCTTGGTTGCGCTTGGGTGCCAACTTCAGCTATGGCCATTACAACTACAACTCTCTCGGAAACGATGGAGATGGTGGCTCATCAGCCAACAAGTTCTCATTCACCAATATCGCGCCTATCTATCCTATCTACATGCGCGACGCTGAAGGCAATATCATGTTCAACAAGGAGGCTGGCATCACTGCATACGACTATGGAGACGGTACTGTTGCTGCGTTCCGTCCTTACATGAGCGGTTCAAACGCTATCTCTGATGCACTTGTGAATACAAGCAATGTTGAGGGCAACACATTGAATGCCACTGGTAGTGCTGAGATTCGTCTTCCTTATGGATTCACATTCACTTCAATCAACAACGTATACCTCAACGAGTATCGTGCAACTAGTACCACCAACCCGTATTTCGGACAGTATGCTTCGAACAACGGTGTTGTGGCTAAGTCTCACGATCGTGATTGGTCTTACAACTACCAGCAGCGTCTTAACTGGCATCAGGTCTATGGCAAAAATGACATAGAGGTGATGCTGGGTCATGAGTACTATAGAGCTTATGGCTATGCACTCTCTGCAAAGAGACACAACCAGTTCTCTGTTAACAACAAGGAACTTGCTGGTGCTGTGGTTCTCGACAGTGGTAACTCATCTTCAAGTGAGTACAACACAGAGTCATGGCTCAGCCGTATTATGTACAACTACGATACACGCTACTTCGGTTCTGTATCTGTAATGCGTCAGGCTTCCTCACGTTTCCATCAAGATTCATGGTGGGGTACATTCTGGTCTGTAGGTGGCGGTTGGAATATCCATCGCGAGTCTTGGTTCAAGGTGCCTTTTGTTGACGAACTTAAGTTCAAGGCTTCTTATGGTGAGAATGGTAACGACGGTATCGGCTCTTACCTCTATACACCGTACTACAGCATTAAGAACTCAAGCGACAATGTTTCTTTGACACCTGCTTCACTTGGTAACAAGAAAATCTCTTGGGAGAAGAATGGTAAGTTCAACATGGGCTTCGACTTCTCACTCTTCAAAGGCCGTATCACAGGTGGTATCGAGTATTATAGCAATATGACAAAGGACATGCTCTCATGGGTATCTTTGCCACCGTCATTCGGATGGAGCGGCTACTACGACAACGTAGGTAATATGAAGAACGACGGTATCGAGATTGACCTCCACGGTGACGTTATCCGCACAAAGGATCTCACATGGAATATCTACGCTAACGTTACATCTAACCACAATGAGATTACAAAGCTCTCTGCCGACCGTAAGAAGAATTATAAGGAGGGTATCGGACTTGGCTACTCAAGTGGTTCTTTCTTCTACAAGGAGGGTGAGTCGCGCTTCACATATTACTCAAAGAAGTATGCAGGCGTGAACGCTGAAACTGGTGAGTCAATGTGGTACAAAAATGTTTACGAGACAGATGCAAATGGTAAGTACATTTACTATAACAACAACAACCAGGTTGTAGATGATAACTACGAAGGATCTAAGCACCGTAAGGTTGTTGGCCAGGAGAGTACAACAACTTATAGCGATGCCGATTACTATCTCTGTGGTGACGTGTTGCCTGACTTCTATGGTGGTTTCGGTACAAGCGTTTCTTGGAAGGGCTTCGACTTCTCTGTTGACTTCCAGTATCAGCTCGGTGGTCAGGTTTATGATGGCACATACGCTGGCTTGATGAGTTCAAGTGCAGGTTCAGCAATCCATGTTGACATGCAGAATGCATGGTCGGCAGACAACAAGAACAGCAATATCCCACGTTGGCAGTATGGCGACTCTTACATGTCTTCGGCTTCAGACCGCTTCCTTATCAGCGCATCTTATTTGACATTGTCAAACATCACACTCGGCTATACATTGCCGAAGAGCTGGCTACGTAGCTTAGGCTTGCAGTCGGTTCGCGTATATGGTGTGGCTGATAACATTTGGACATGGTCAAAGCGTCAGGGTCTTGACCCACGTCAGAGCATTACTGGTAGTGCGTCTAACGCTTACTATCGTCCAATACGTACTGTTTCAGGCGGTATCACACTCACATTCTAATATGCTGTAACATTCGTAACACATAAAAATCAAGAAATAATGAATAAGAATAGAATATATCGCTCTTTTGTGGGACTTGCTGTAGCTGGTCTCACAATGAGCTCGCTCACAGGCTGTATGGACGTGACCGAACCTACAACTGTTGCTACTGAGGAGCAGATTCAGGGCTCTTCGGCTTCGGCTGAGGCAATGGTGATGGCTGTGCCTGCAACAATGAACGAGGTTGACGGTGGCTTTATTGACAATTATCACAACTGCTTTGGCTATAGTGCAATGATGTATATCCGCGACCTTATGACTGGCGACCTCTGTCAGACTTCAAGCGGATACGCATTCCACTTCTACTATTGGGCACGCAACAAATATCAGGGCGACGGTTATATCTTCCCACAGTATATCAACCAGTACTATTTCGGTCTTGTTCTCGCTGCCAACAATGTGGTAGGCTCTGTGAATCCAGAGACTGCTTCAGACAAGCAGCTTGGCTACCTTGGTGTAGGTTTAGCTTACCGTGCTCTTGCATATCTCGACATGGCACGTATGTATGAGTATCTTCCTACAGACGTTACAAGCAACATCAATGTTGATGGTAACGACGTAAAGGGTCTTACAGTGCCTATTGTAAGGGAGACCACCGACCAAGAGGCAGCCTTGAACAATCCACGTGTATCACATGAGGAGATGTACAAGTTTATTGAGGAAGACCTCAACAATGCCGAGAAGTATATCGTGAACCTTACAGATACCAAGGGTAAGGTGCTTCCTTCTCTCGGTTGTGTATACGGTCTGAAGGCTCGTCTCTATATGTGGAATGAGGAGTATGCCAAGGCAGAGGAGTATGCACGTAAGGCTATTGACGCTGCTGGTGTATCACCTATGACTGAGGCTGACTGCACAAGCTACACTAAGGGCTTCAACGACATCTCTAAGTGGATGTGGGGTGAGCAACTTACAAGTGAGAGCGACCAGGTTAAGACTGGTATTGTAAACTGGGTATCATGGTTGTCAAACCAAACAACATTCGGTTATACTGGAGTTAACTCTTCGGACATGCCGTTCAACATGATTGATCGCAGCATGTATGACCGTATGTCTGACACCGACTTCCGTAAGTATATGTATAAGGCTCCAGAAGGTTCAAGTATTGCAAGCAAGAATATCTACATTCCTTCAATCAAGGATCTTTGCAATAAGTATATGCCTTCATACGCTTCTCTGAAATTCCGTCCTGCAAATGGCAACGCAACAGACTCTCAGGCAGGTGCTGCTTCGGCTTATCCAGTTATGCGTGTAGAGGAGATGTACTTTATCGAGGCTGAGGCTGCTGCTCATCAAGATGCAGCACGTGGCAAGCAGTTGCTCGAACAGTTTATGAAGACATATCGCGATCCTAACTACAGCTGCAAGGTAAGCTCTACCGACGCTGTTGTGGAGGAGATAGTATTCCAAAAGCGTGTTGAACTTTGGGGTGAGGGTCAGACATTCTTCGATATCAAGCGTCTTAACTACTCTGTAACACGTGGTTATCCTGGCACAAACTGGTATGAAGAGACACGTTTCAACACCAATGGTCGTCCGGCATGGATGAACCTCACAATGGTGCGCAACGAGGCTGATAACAACCAGGCACTTGTTGGTTGGAACAACCCAGATCCAAGCGACAAGTATCCTACTTGGAAAGAAAACAATTAATGTCTAACAAGAAATGATTATGAAAAATATAGCAAAAGTTTCATATTTGTTCCTGGTGAGTTTGGTAGCGCTCGTCCTTGGTGCGTGTACAAACGACTTCGATTACACTCCGGCAAAAGTTTCTGGAACAGAGGTGTATTTCAGCAACAACCAGGACTCTGTCATCACCATCAGCAAGACAGCTTCAAACTTTATCATACAACTTCATCGTGTTGATACAAAGGGCGAGCTGACAGTATCTCTGTCATACGCTCCTGGTGAGGGTAACATTTTCACAGTTCCTGCACAGGTGACATTTGCCGATGGCTCTGCCGATGCTCCAATTGATATAACATACGATCCTGCAAAGGCTGAGTATGGTGTTTATACTGGTGGTACCATCTCTGTAGTTGGCGATGGTTTGGATTCCACTTATGGCATAACCACTTTGTCTTTCAAGGCTGGTCCTAATGAGTGGACTGATATTCCTACCAACAAGTCAAAAGGTAAGATGCGTGACGACGCCATCACTGCACTCTTCCAGTTCACAGGCGGTGCTCCTGTATGGGATGTTAAGATTCAGAAGAGTGCTGTTAAGGAAGGTATGTATAACATCGTTAACCCTTATGAAGATTGGTATACTCAGGAGGCTGAGGCTGCCAAGAAGGATGGTTCTGCATGTGCTTTCAAATACGACTCAAGTGTTGATCACAATTGGGTGATTGACGCCACCGACCCGAATGCTGTATATCTTAAGGAATGCCATACTGGTTTGAGCTATGTAGCTCAGGAAGGTGTTGGCGAATTGTCACTCTGTGGAACTCCTTGGATGATTTTGATGAACTCACGTAGCAATTTCCCAGATAAGACTGACGAACAGATTATGGAGTTGGTTAAGCAGCAGTTCCCACAGTACTTTGGTGTAATGAAGGATGGTGTAATAACATTCCCGAAACAGGCTGTTTGCATCGCAGGTTCAGAGCTTCAGGATGGTAGCTACCTTTCTGCTGCAAAGAATGGTCTCTTTGCAATTGCTCTTCCTGGTAATATCATTGCCGACTATGCACTTACTGCTGAATATCAGGGTCGTTTCACCGATGTAGACAACAACGACTATGCTACATTCAACCTCACACTTGGTGATGATGTTGCTTTGGTGAAGTATGCACTTGTTGCTTCTTCTAACGCTACTGCAACTGCAAATGGTATCATCGATGGCTCTATTGAGGCTGCTGAGGCTACAGCTTCTGGCTCTGTCAACGTTGCCTATACTGAGACTGGCAATTATACACTCGTTTGTGTAATCTACAATGGAGCTGGCGAGGCTGTAGGTACAGAGGGTTTCGAATACAAGCTTAAGTCAAGTAAGGATGGGTCTACAGAGGAGAGTTACAAGGATGTGGCATCTGGTACCTATACCATAGGAGCTAAGGACCTTAGCTCGAATTTCTGGAAGGAACCTAATGGAATGATAGTAAAAGAAGCTGTAGAGCAGGAGTCAATCCTCTCGCAGGGTACTGTCGATCCTACTAAGTTTAAGATCTCACCTTACCTCGTTGAGGGTTATGATCTCTACTTCTCTGTGGATGAAGATGGCATAATTACAGTTGAGCCACAGAAGACAGGTATTACAAATGACAAATACGAATTTCTTGTTGGCGACCTATATACATGGATGTTGGAAGAAAATGCCGACTTTGCTGCCCAACTTGACCAGTATGGATGGCACTCTAACTATAATGCGGACGATGACGTTTACAATTTCATCCTAAACTTCGGTGCCAGAACATCTAAAGGTCTAGGCGATTTCGGTGTTACAGAGCTTGACACCTATGAGGTGCTCGACCGTGATGCATCTGCTGCTAAGGCTGCAATGGCATCTGCTAAGAAGATAGCTGCAGAGCGTAAGTATATCTTCCGTAAGGACTTCAATACTAACGCAGTGCATAAGAGTTTCAATAAATCTAAGATAAGCCGTCTTAAGAAGTTTGCTTACTAATGCATATACTGCATATACTAAAAAATCTCCCGACATTTTTTTGTTTGGAGATTTTTTAGTATATGGCAGTATATTTCCATTATGTAAGAAATTGCTAAAACAATTATTCTGTTTTGTTGTCTATGTTTTTAATGTATCTTTTACAAAAAAATTAACCATAAAATTTTATGAAGCTTATAAGTAAATTATTTCTTTCAGCTGCAATGGCTTGCAGCGTGATGTCGGCAAGTGCTGTGCCGGCTATGCCAGGTGTTTGGCGCACCATAACACTCGCCGATGGCACTCTGGTGCGTGCCCAGTTGCAAGGCGATGAGTTTTGCCATTATTTTAAGGATGCTGATGGCATCTGTTATGATCTTATGGAAAACAGTAGCAATCGCTATGTGAAAGCTGATTTTAAACAGATAAAACTCCGTGGTGATTCATTACGCATGATAGCAAATGCGGAGCGTAAAGGATTAAGAAAGTCCCCGGCTCGTATTGGTCAACCATCAGAACCAATCATCGGTAAGAAGAAGGGTATTATAATTCTTGTTGAATATCAAGATACAAAGTTTGGTCTTGGCTACAACCAGAAATTTGTCAATGGCTATGTTAACGGTCCATTGACAAAGACACACACACGTCGTGGATTCGTAGGAACTGTGAAAGACTATTTCTTGAATCAGTCAAACAATCAGTTTGAGCTTGACTTCGACGTAGTAGGTCCGTATACTTTGAGCAAGAAAGTGGCTTACTATGGTGCAGACCAGGGTAACAGTAAAGATATACGCCGTGGAACAATGATTCTTGAGGCTGTGCGTATGGCTGATGCTGATGTAAATTTCGCCGACTACGATTGGACAGGTAACGGTTATGTCGACCAAGTTTATGTGCTTTTTGCAGGACATGGTCAGGCAGACGGTAGCGACAGCAATACTATATGGCCACATGAATCGAGTCTCTCAAATAGTGAAGTTGGAACTTCGTATCCAACCAACGACTATGATGCAAACGGCAATAGAGTAGCAGTAAATACTTACGCTTGTGGTCCAGAGCTTCTTGGCTCAGCTCGTGCAGGCATTGGTACTCTCTGTCATGAGTTTGCCCATTGTCTTGGCTATCCCGATATGTATGATACAGCTTATGGAGGAAACTTAGGTATGTCATTATGGGACTTAATGGACACAGGCAGTTACAATGGTGACAGTTTTTGCCCACCAAATTTCACTGCATACGAGAAATGGTTTGCGGGATGGCTTCAGCCAACAGTTCTTAACAAACCGACTACTGTAAAGGGTGTAAAGCCTCAAGATGAAGAATACGGACATACATACGTTATATACAATGACGCTGAACCTAATGAGTATTATTTATTGGAGAACCGACAGAATAATGTTGGTTTGTGGGATACTCAATTACCATCAAGTGGCTTGATGATAACACATGTTGACTATGACGCAAAGTTATGGGGCTACAATGTTGTAAATACTATATGTAACTATTCAAACTTGAAGAACGATCATGAGCGTCTCACCTTGTTCTGTGCAGACAATGACCGTAATGCAAACGGTAAGGACACATCATACGGCGACCTATATCCCTACAATGGCAATAATGAGCTTACCAACTCTTCTGTTCCTGCCGCGGTGATTTACAATGGCGGCACACACATGTCAAAGCCTATTACCAACATCAAGCAAAATAACGATGGTAGTGTAGATTTCGACTTTATGGGTGGTGGCGAAACTGCTATTGCCGGTGTCGTTAATGACAACAAGAATGTTGACAACCGCGTATTCTCAATTGACGGAGTTTACCTTGGCAACGATATCAACGCTGTTGGTAATGGCGTGTTTATCGTGAACGGAAAGAAAGTTGTTAAATAAAGCAATGTAGAATGAAACGCTATAAGCTATTACTTTTTGTTTGTGCTGCCCTTGTTTTGGGGGCATGCACCAACAAAAAGACAAAACAGAAAACTGACGAACCGAAACTTATTATTGAAGAACAGAAAACGGACTCTGTAAAGACAGAAAACGTATCGAATATCCAGCTCTCCAATCCATCAGAGATACCTCAATTTCCTGGTGGTTTTGAAGCCATGCGCTCTTATATCAAGAACAATATACGCATGCCTGAGGCTGCCAAGAAAATGAAGAAAGAGGGACAAGTTATTGTGAATGCTCATGTTGGCACAAATGGTAAAATAACCGATTGTGAGATATTCTCCTCTGACGATGAAGTTTTCAATGACGAGGCTTTGCGCGTTGTAAAGTCAATGCCAGTGTTCACACCTGCCCATAAAGACGGTCAAGCTGTGGAGTCAGAGTGTAAGATTGCTGTCATGTTCAGACAATAAAAATGACAGTATTATAGTATATATATAATAAGGTGTCGCCTCTATGTCTTAAAGCACAGAGGCGACACCTTATTTTTATTCATTATAAAAGATAAAAACGTTTATTCCGTTCTCTTCCAATCCAGAAGTCCCTTTCCTTCTTCGTCAAGCTCAATGCCAAGTCCTATTACTTTGCGCTTGTCAGCCTTGAAAGGTTCCATATATTGACGGTTGAGGATTTGCTCAGTGGCAGCATCTTTGCCACCGTTGTTACGTAATTTCAGTTCTATGACATAGATATAGCGTGAGGTCTTCATCGTCATGTCTATTCTACCAGTTGAAATCATCTTTTCAACCTCTACATTCAAGCCAATGGCATTCAGGATGGTACTGATGATGAGACGGTAACGCTCCTCCATATCCATAGATGCAAGCTTTTTGTTGCTGTAAGGAACGTCGGCGATGAGGGCTTTTAATGAATTCATAGCTTCGTCTATTTGGCCTGTGCCCAATTGGGCATACAGATTGGCTTGTATGGATTGGATGTCGCTTTTTGCTCGCAAGGTTAGGGCTGGAAGAGCCATTTCGTAGAGAGCTTGTTTTACTTCCTCATTCGGGAACCCTAAGATGTAGCCAAATTCATCACTGTCCTTTATTGTGAGATACCCTGATTGGTAGAGGAACAGTTCTGCACCACCTCCAGAGACATCAGACAGTTCCAAGGTGTTGCGCATGATGCGGCAATGTTCGAAGTTCTTCATACGAAGTTCTGCATTGTCAACAAACTTTGGGAGTAATGACGTTGCTCCGGATGATGCCCAGAAATTAATTATTTCTTTAGATTTCAACGCATTGACGAGGCTGTAGGGATTGTAAACATCCACCATGTTGCGACGACTGAAGTGATAGCCGTCGTAATATGCTTTCAGTCGGTCGTGAGTCTCCTGTACAGACCAGTTGTTTGCTTCGCTCATCTGTTTGAGTTCAGGCATAAAGTTCTCTTTTATCTCCTCTTCCGTGATGCCGCAGATGGCAGCATATTCTGGCATAAAGCTGATGTTAGACAGATTGTTGAGGACAGAGAAGAGAGAGATTTGGGTGAACTTGGTGATGCCAGTGATGAAAATAAAATGTTCGTACTCGTCGTCAGCTTTAAGTATGGCAAACACTTCACGGTATACCCCCGTGCATTTCTCGTGTTCTGGAGTTCTCCATGAATGTTGCAAGGGAGAGTCGTATTCGTCTATGAGGACAGCTACTCTTAGTCCTGTCTGCTTATAGGCAGTGGCTATAATTGCATGAAAACGGTCGGCAAGCATGGCTGTAGGATCAGGAGTAATGTTGTATTTCTCCTCATAATCCTTAAAGCGCAGGTTCAGGTAAGAGCGCAGAGTATCTTCGTTGGCACCTCCACGGCTCATGTCAAGACGTATGACGGGATATTGCTTCCAGTCTTTCTCCAATTGCATAATCTTCAGTCCTTCGAACAGGTCTTTTCTGCCTTCAAGGTACGACTCCAGCGTATCGACAAGCACAGACTTGCCGAATCGACGTGGGCGACTCAAGTAGTTATACTTATCCCCCAAGTTTACCATGTTCCATACAATGTCGCTCTTGTCAACGTAGAGATAGTTCTCCTCTCTGATAACTTTGAACGACTGAATGCCTACTGGCAGTCTTCTAAATCTGCTGTCTGTCATATCTGTTGCCTCCTATTTGCCTCGTTTATGCCTTATATCTGCGAAGATACATTTAAAAATGATAACCTCCAAACTTTTGTAATCATTTATCTTTTATACAAGATAAAATTGCTATTTTTGTGGAAAACTCTTATAAAATGGATAAACAGTCAAAATATCGTGAACTTCTATCACAGATAGAGGTGTTTGCAAATGTAGAAGACAAAGCCATAAGCGTGCTATCGAATTGTGCTGCGGTGATGAAGATGGTCTTCCCTAAGGAGTATTTCTGGGTAGGCTTTTATATTGTCGATGGCAATGAGTTGGTTCTCGGACCTTTCCAGGGCACTCCAGCGTGTACAAGGATAAAGCATGGACGTGGTGTTTGTGGCACTGCTTGGAAGGAAGGCCGCAGTATTGTGGTAGAGGATGTGGAAGAGTTTCCCGGTCATATAGCATGTTCGTCGTTGTCAAGATCAGAGGTTGTTGTACCTATCTTTTCAGAAGGCATAGTAGTAGGTGAGATAGACATTGACAGCACCGAACTGTCCACATTCGACGACATGGACAGAGAATATCTCGAAAAGGCAGCTGAAATCATAGCTCCGTTTATGGCAAAGCTTGCCACGGTATGAAGAAAAACTACACATACACATTATTTAATAATATGGCGTTAAAGCAGTCTGTTTCATTTTGACGAAACGATTACTTTAACGCCATAGTTGTTTCTACGGACTACCTTGTCCGTATAATTTCTATTTGTGAACCATTATGGACTTGTGCAGGTCATGTATATCTAATAACTTTGCACAAAAGTTAATGATAATAAAAATTAATAAAACATAACATGAAAAGAATCGCATTTTTATTTGTGTTTATGATCATAGCTTTCAGTTCGCTTAATGCCAAGAGTTATCATTTTGATATGGCGCATAGCTATGAGGTACAGATTGTTCGTGTTGCCCAGCAGGGCACAAAATTCTTAAAAGCTTGGGGTGTTGCAAGTTCTCCGGATAAGGCTATTGATATGGCTATGCAGGATGCTGTGGCAGCTTGTATTTTTACTGGGGTGGAAGGAAACGAGATAGCAGGTAAGATTCCGCCACTTGTTGCTGATAGGAGCGTTTACGAAGAACACAAGCAGTTTTTTGATACCTTTTTTAAGAAGGGCGAATTCTTTCAGTATGTGAAGAATGTCAACACTGGTTATCCCACTGGTGAAAACAATGTAAAGACGGGTAAAGGACGTAAAGTCGGAATCTTTGTTGTTGTGATGTATGACAATCTTCGTAAGCTTTTGGAGGATGAAGGTATCATCAAGAAGCTCAATAGCTATTTTTAATCCCATATTATAATGGTAATTATTAATTCAAATTAAATCATAGATAATGAAAAGAATTGTTTTGTCTTTTGTGGCTTTCCTATTTGCCGTATTAACCTTTGCTCAGACCACAGCCAATCAACCTAAGGCCATGAAACCTATTATCATGGTTATTCCTGAGAAAGCTTGGTGTGTGAACAATGGTTTTGTCAAGAGTAACGACCCAAAGACACCTGATTATGAAAAGGCTCTTCTTAATGATGATGTGCTTAATGTTATCACCAAGATGGGTGGCATTATGCAGGAGCGTGGCTATCCGTTGAAGAACTTGCAGAGTGCGCTCGACGAACTTAAGAACGAGGGTGCGATGGATATGGCTCTTACATCGAAGGCTGACGGTGAGATTGTGGAGGACGAGCTCGATCAGCTTACGCGTGTGGCTCAGGCTGACATCCTTGTTAATATAGCTTTCACACGCACCACTCATGGTCCGCGCAATATGGTGGAGTTTCGTGTTACTTCCATTGACGCAGCTACAAGCAAGCAGATTGGCGGTGAGATGGGTCGCAGCTCGGCATCTGGTGCACCGATCTCAACATTGCTCGAAGAGTCTGTATTAGGATTCATTGATAATTTTACCGGAAGCATACAGAGACATTTCGATGATTTGATTGCCAATGGTCGCGAAGGTTCGGTTATCTTCAAGATTGCCAGCGATTGTCCTATCAACTTCGAGTCGGACGTTACTCTGAATGGCGAAACCGGTGAGTTGAGCGAAGTGATTGACTACTGGATGAACGAGAACACCGTGAATGGCTCATTCACACAGAACGGCAAGACCCGCAACCGAATGTCTTATGAGCAGGTTCGCTTCCCGCTTTTCGGCAAGGGCAAATTCGGTGGAAAGCCTAAGGCCATCAATATGGAGGGCTTCATAAAGCCTATCACATCTTTCCTTTCTCAGTTCGGAGTGTCTGTTGCCACTGTACCAGTAGGTATCGGCAAGGCATATGTTGTGCTTGGCGGAAAATAAAAAATACGTTATAACATATTATCATGAAGGTAAGGATTTTAGTGGTGGCATTGGCTGCATTATTCTACGGCACTGCCACAACCGTCAAAGCACAATCGGCGAAAGACATCGGAGTGATAAGTCTCAACCCTGTAGTGCCTGAGAACGACGGTCTCGGATTGAAGGCCACTGCTATGTTGAAGACTAAGCTCAATCAGATAGCCACAGCTAATGGCATGTCGGGTTCGGGCTTCGACAACCGTTTCATCATAACGGGGCACATACAGAAGTTGAGAAGCGAGCAGACTCAGACCGTTCCGCAGAAGAATGCCGTGTTGGTAAGCATAGGCATATACGTAGGTGACGGTCTTGACGGCACACTCTATTCTAATTTTTCTACCGAGGCGAAAGGTATCGGCGACTCTGAGGACCAAGCCATAGCTGCCGCCGTGAGAAAGCTGAATCCTGCTCTGCCACAATTGCAGGAGGCTGTGGCAAAGGGAAAGCAACGCATCACGGAATATTATGACCGTATGGCTGCCAACATCATCCAGACCGCCAAGGCTTCTGCCGCAGTAGGAAAGTATGACGAGGCGATGAACATGCTCTTTGCCATACCGATGGGAAACAAGGATTTTCAGACAGCGCAGTCGCTCATAGCACAGTATGGCAGCACGTCGCTCGAGAAGAAAAATCTTGATATTGTCCGTCAGGCACGCTCGGCATGGAGTTCTGATCCAACAGAAAGCGGAGCAGCTACGGCAAGCAATATACTTAAGAGTCTTGTGATGCCATCAGCAAAGGTGCAGGCTGAAGCTAAGAGCCTACAGACGGAGATGGCTGCACGCATCAAGGCTGTAAGTGACCGTGAGTTCCAGCTTGAGAAGCAGAAGGCGCAGGACGAGAAGGAGGTGCAGATTGCCACAGTACGTGCGGCAGCATCAGTGGCAAAGGCATACGTGGAGAGCCAGCCTAAAGTTGTATACCACTATTATTGGTGGTAAGAAACATATAAGAATCATAACAATAAACACTTATTATGAACAAGAAATACTTGTTTGCCTCAATGATATTTGGAGGCGCAATGATATTCACGTCGTGCAGCAGTGACGACAATGAAATCTTCGTGGGTGACAATTTCTTTACAGACCGTCAGGCAATAATTGACGAAATCAATGCCTTGACTTATCCCCAGGGATTCACCGATTCTGATGACAAACATCCCGAATATAAAAACATGGACCCTGAAGTCTACACAGACAAGAAAAAGACCGAAGGTCGTGGTACGGAAGGATATTATGGCTATGTGGACTTAGGACTGTCGGTGAAGTGGGCTTCCTCAAACCTTGGCTCCGTGAGCCCGGTCACTGAGCACAAGACCTTGGAGCAGACCTTGCAGGAGCTGGAGGACGAACTTGGTATCCAGCCAATGGAAAAACCCTCGTTCACTAATAATAAGAACAGCACTTATCCGATGATAATGACATACGAGGAGTATCTCAAGTCGATGGATATAAGGGAGCTGTATTCGGCATACAACAAATACAACAATTATTGTATGACCAAGACAAGTGCCCATGATAACGCGATTGTTAGATATAACAACACCCAATATGAGAACCACAAGTATCTATTTGCAGTGGGCGACGGTTATCCTTGGGGAGGACTGGGCATGTGGGATTATCTCGGAACCAAGGAAGCCCCGATGGATATTGCTGGCAATGCTGAGTTTGATGTCGCTACTTACATTCTTGGCGAAGGCTGGAGCATGCCGACTAAGGCACAGTGGCAAGAGCTTATCGACAAGTGTCAATGGAAGAAGTATGACAATTACTACGTCGTGACCGGACCTTCTGGCAAGAGCATCGTGCTACCTTGTGCATGGTATCACACGTCGGAGCAGACAGGCAGAGAAGTATACAATGTCTATCTTTACGACAGCAAGGAGTTTAAACTTGGTGGATTCAGAGATTTGTTCTCTATCCGCCCCGTACATACAAAATAACAATCAACTGCATTTTTATAATAGGAAACAATGAAAAGATATATATTAGCGACTCTTTTGGCTGGATTCCTTGCTGCTCCAATCTCAGCAAAGGAAAAGCCTTTCTACAATTCTAAGAGCAATATTGTCTGCATCACGGGCAATTATAATCTGCTGGCATATGGCAATAAATACCGCAAGGTGGAGGTTGAGATACCCGCTTCATGTTCGGCATACAGTGGCAAGCAGCTATGCAAGATTCTCAACGACAAAAAAATAGGTAAGCAGATACTCGACTATCTATTCTGCTATAATGGCACATCGCTTTCAGAAGAACGACTGAAGGACCTTGCACTGCAAAATGTACTGAAGTCGGACGACGAGCGTGCGGCGATAGGCGTGATTTCAAAGGATGACATATTGAAGGAGGATTATCTCCCGATATTGGAGAACAACTACATTTTCCTGGTGAGCACAGTGGGAGGCAAGAAGATATGGAATGCCTACAAGGTTGAGATTGACAAGGATGTGCTTGAGCAGGTATTCAACTGCTGGGATGATATGAGCAAGTATAACCAGATAAGCGTGCCCGTTTCATTAGTAGCTTCCGACAAGGCAAAGATGACTTATGACGTAGACATCAAGGATTATGTGCTGAAGAACAAGACCAAGAGAAAGATGTCTGTAAAGGTACCAGCTTTTGCCATTCGTGGACAGGTGACCGGCAGAAATCCTTTTTCTACAAACATCGGTCATATCAATGGTCTGAAGTCGTGTGACAAGGTGGCCATCTATCGTACAAAAGAAAAGAACGGCAAGATGTATTCGTCGAAGGTGAGCACCACAAGAGCTTGCAATGTTAACGACAGTACAGCCAATCTCTACACTTTTGCAGGAGGACAGGCTTCATATAAGAAAGGTGACGTAGCTGTCTATCAGGCAAGCTCAAATACTAGTCTGAGTATCACTGATGGATACATGGAACACTCGTATGATGTCAGTCTGACCTTCGACATGCGTTTGAGTCTGAGCACAGCCGGCATATCTCAGTATCTTATGGTAAAGGCAGGAATGGGAACATATGAGAACAGCAAACGTCTTTATGCCACAAATACTGGTGACGTGGTAAAGAGCCCTGTTATTATGAATTTAGGTTTGGGTTATGGTGTCGGATTTGAGTTTGCCCATTGCGTTGAGTTTATGCCTTACGTGATGGCACAATGGGAGGGCAATTATTTCGCCAACAAGTATGAGTCGCCCAATTCCACATATAACGACGGCATGAAGGACTACCACTCGTCTGATTACGGAAAGTCGGTGCTCTCGAATGCTGTGCGCATTCCTATAGGTGCAAAGTTTAATGTCAATATCTTCTATCCCGTCCAGTTGGTTGTAGGTGCAGAATATGCTGTCAACATCAATCTTGACAATATAGGCGACAAGGATGACTCTACATTACATGGTGATGCAGATAGATTCTTCTTTAAGCCAACAGGCTACAAGCGCGACGGTCTGAGCGTCTTTGCAGGCTTAAGATTCAACTTCTAACACCTTATTTATAATATAGAAATGTGGCATTCTCGGTATCCTCAGAGAATGCCACATTTATTATTTTCGTTTGTGAACCATTATGGACTTGTACGGGTCATAAATATCAGATAACTTTGCCATAACTTAAACAATAATGTAAATGAAAAGTGTATATGAAGAATCAAAAACAACCAATTGATTATCAGCTCGATTACATGGAGCACCTCTTCTATCGCATCAAGCATAAGAAGACGGAGAGCTATGTAATCCACCGCATTTGGGACAAATTGGATGATACAAGAATTCGCTTTGTCGTGCAGCAAAGAGTGGAACTTCCTCATGGAAAATATGCTCTGGCAGACTTGTATCTTCCACAAATCGGAGTCTTCGTTGAAATCAACGAGCCTTTCCACATCTCTCAAAAGAAAGAAGATGACTATCGAAATGAAAATATCGTCAAACTTACCCAAAACGACCAATTCATCATCCATTGCGGCAATTCTACCAAAGATGGAGAATGGTTGAATCTTGCCGAGATTCATCAACAGACAGACCAATGCGTAGCATTCATCAAAGAGCGCATCAATCAAACCCATGACTTGAAGCCTTGGAACATGAGCAAATGGCTCACTGTGGAATATCATAAGCAAAAAGGCTTTTTTAAAGCAGATGATAATGACCAGTTACGCACCATAGACGATATTTGTGCCGTATTCGACACCAAACCTAAGTATCGTGGCTTTCAGAGAGTAGGAGCTACACCTGTACCCAACAAGGAGAACATAGAGATTTGGTATCCTAACATCAATAACCGCAGTGGTTGGATAAATGAACTATCAGCTGACCATAATACTTTTACAGAATACAATCAAGACGATGCAAGGCGCCAAACTCATGTCAATGCATGTATTAAAGACAACATGCAACGCATCACATTCTTCCGATACAAGGATGAATTGGGAATGGAATTTTATAAGTTCATTGGTGTCTTCTCACTTGACATCGACGAGACCCAAAAGCAAGGTCGATGCATTTGGCGTAGAATCAGTAAAAAATACAAACTATAAAACATAATTATTATGAAGAAACTTGTTAAACTTATGATGCTAATAGTAGCTATGCTTACTATTGGCACGTCTTTCACATTGGCAACAAATGCCAATGACAGTATCAAGATTTTGGAAAAGGCAAATGAGGGTGATGCCAATGCGCAAATGCAGTATGCAATTTTATTGCATGATGCCAAGAAGCATGCAGAAGCAAAAGAGTGGTTCGAGGCTTCTGCGGAACAAGGAGTATCTTTTTCTCAATACATCTTAGCATTATATTACCTTAACGGACTTGCAGTAAAAAAAGACTATAAAACTGGTATTAAGTGGTTAGGAAAAGCTGCGGAACGTGGAAATGCCTCTGCAAAAAAATTTTTCTGCACTACCTATGATTTCGAGTATAAGGCTGAAATCCCAGAAGTCAAAATCGTGATATTCTTACACGGAACTAACAGGCTTCTAACCTGCAAAAATAACAATTTGGTTTTTGAGGAGGGAGATTTTAACGACACGAATACGTGGACAATAGAAACCAAACGAGATCCGGCAACAGCTCATTACATGCCTATTCTTAGAAGTTTGCAAGGAAAATATATTACAGGTGAAGTTCGCTCGCAGGGTCCTGCTGGACTTGGTGATATAACCGAAGCCGCAACTATCACCATAAGTAATGAAGTTTTCAACAACAACCCATTTCCAATAGACCAACCTGTGGCAGACTCAGAAATTACAGGTGATGCTTATGAGGGTTGTGTTATAGACCATGACGGCAGAGCGTTGGGAACGGAAGGAAACTCAATGTTCTGGGGAACAAATGGTTATAAGTTAGACATTCTTTTTATATGAAAAAACATTCAAGGCTATGAAAAGATTCATACAAAACATATTGGTACTCATATTAGTGCTTATTCCATACATGGGAATGGCTCAGAGTAACTTGCAAAATTTTCTGGACAAAATGAAAAGCTCACCTAATCCAGAAAGCTATGTTCCACAAATCAAGCAAGAAATCTCGCCTTACTTGAAAGGGCCTGGCACGCGAAGAACATTGAAAGAAGCCTTTCAATATTTTACAGAGAAGAACGGAAAAGTTGCAACGTGTATCGGCTACCTTCTTTGTCAGACAAGCAAAAAGCCACAGGAATTGTATGATATAATCAAACAAATTCCAGCACATAATAAGTTCTATTATTATAATGAAAATTATAGCGATGATAGAGATGTTTATGGAGGTTGCTTAAAAAATGTCATTCTTTTTTCCGACGGAAGAGCAGCAATTCTTGATATGTCAGAAATAGATGTTGACAATTATGACAATCTTGCCTCACTCACTTCACGCATGCCAGAATTTATAGCAGATTTCTATAACGAAAGCAAGCCGGTATTCCTGTATAATCCATCAGGAAAATGTATGTTCGGATATTTAAAGGAAAAGGGTAGTAAAATAAATATGAGAATGTGTCCTGAAGAGTCTGTTTATGAACGTCCTGCTGATGATAACCGACTGCATCAGTTTAAAGACAATCTACAATATGATTTGGTTGCAGGTGTAAACTTAGATTTTACAAATGAGAGTTTCAAACCTACATATTATGGTTTTAATACTGCAGATGAAGCTATTGCTGCAAAGGGACAAATGAAAGAAGAAGCTGCTAAACAATACGTTGCAGCTTTAACCAAACTCTTAAATGCGCAAAAGGCTGCATTAACAAAGAAATATGGAGTAAAAGCGTTCAATGCTATAAAACAAGGCAAGATATATGTCGGTATGCCAGCTGGAATTCTTACTGAATACAAAGAAATTCAAGAAGACGGGACTTCTGTTCAACTCTTCGATTTCAAGGGTACATTCCGTGACAAAGCAGGATTTTACAATTTATATGAACCAAGTGGAATTTTCCAATTATTTAAAGAGCTTGGAGTAAGCCTTGACTACAACAAAATTTTTGTAAAAAATAAAAAAGTTGTTGGATGGAGATAAATGAAACAGCAATATCAATATGAAAGCAAGAAGCATTATAACAATAGCATTGATGGCAGTCCTTGGACTGTCATCATGCGACTCTAACAAGAGTGCGGTTGAAGATTTGACCAACCAGTTTATCGCTGCCGTCAAAGAGGGCGACAAAGCGACAGTATATGAGATTTATCCTGCCGCCAAGCAGTATCAAGACTTGGCATTGCCCGACAGCATCGAGAAAGGTGAACTTGACATACAGAAAAACGAGAAGGACAGCACCTATATGGTCAGCATCAAGAACACAAAAATGTCGAAGATAATTTTCAAGTCTACAGACAACAAGACTTTCAAGATTGTCAACACATTCTCCGTTCTTCAGCTCGATTCCGTGAGCAACGAGCTTGCTCTAAAAACAGGCGTGCCTATCAAGAAGATGCCCGACTTGGAACTTGGCAAGCTGATGTTAGAAAGTAGTGAATACATGAGTTACATAATGAACCAGTACACCGAATACATGTCGCTCTCACTGATTAAAGAAACGGGTAACTATGCATGGAGACGTGATGCTACGGGATACCATTGTCAAGTCAATCAGCTCATAAGGAACATAGGAACAAATTTGATAAAGGGTTCTGACTACGCCATAGAGATTACGATTTACCAAGTCTCTACAGGCAAAAAGATAGCCACGAAAACGCATCAGGGAGTAGACTTGGCATCTGGCGAGAGCTTTGTTTTCTCGGATGACATGCCAGAACTATTCACTTACGCCCGCAACAGAGACATAAATTGGAACGCCAACATCATAAGTAAAGACCAAGACACCCTAAAGGAGAGTCTACTCAAGAAGATAGAGTTCAGCGGTCGAGAATACGATGAGTATCTGAAAGCCAAGAAGGAAGGCAAAATCAATGCTGCTGAAATAACCGATGATGACGGGTCGCCACAGGATGAACCAGACCCAGATTACAAAGAACCATCTGAAGACATGACTACTGGGATTCCTAGCGATGTAGTAGTCGATACTGTACAAAGAAATAGATAAATAGGTAACTTCTCTCTGTTTATGTGATGCTTCGTATCCAAGCTATTGGGAAGAAAATTTAATATTAAAGATTAGAATGAAAGTGCTGGTGTTTGTTGAAATACCAGCACTTTTTTTTGAAATTTTCCATTCATATTACTATATTATATAAGGTATAATCTGAAATACAAAAACAATATGGCAGGTAAAATGTCTTTATGCATTATCAAATACACCTATACACGCTATGTAGGGGTGGACATCGAAAAATATACTCGGGGAATATATGAGTATGTGAAGGAAGCGTTCGGGGTGTTGCAGCCACAAATGTCGGAGCCAGGAACTATACCGGATATGCCAGACTATTTGGACGTTGTGCTCATAAAAAAGGACGGCAGCAACTTCTTAGAAATGGATATCGTAAGACGTGCCATCAATATCCCGACTGACTATCAGTTGGAGGGATTGGTGCTGGAAATCTCTATTACCAACTGCGATGGTACTAACTATAAGAAGACACTCCAATATAATCCCTAACAAAGACAATGTGGAAAATATGAATCAATTAACTTACGACACATTTAAGCGAATGCGAAAGGATGAGAAGGAGGATGTGTTTCGCCAAGCTCACGATTGCAGCATCCGCAACAAGCGACAGTTGGAGCAATCGAAGCTATGCGGCTGCTTCAGCTGCTGCGAGATATTCCCGCCATCCGAAATAACAGACTACATATCAGACGAAGAACCGACTGCCGAATGCCCCTACTGCCACATCGACGCCGTAATAGGCGATGCCTCGGGCTTCCCGATTACTGAGGAGTTTCTGATGAAAATGATGAAGAGGTGGTTTTGGTGAAAAGAAGGATGGCAAGATAAAGATGTGTAGAATTTTTACTATTTTTGTCGCAACATGAGCAATATTCTAACCACATTAGGCAATATTCCAGTTACTTCTTCGGTCATAGCTTCGCTTTATCCCGATGTAAAGACTAAGTTTGCTAAAGTAGCACAACTGGAAAGGGCGGGTGAAATCATCCGCCTTAGGCGAAACTTGTTTGTCGCAAACCCGGAAGAAACAGGTCTTCCTCTATCTTCAGGATTAATAGCCAACCATTTGTTAGCACCATCCTATGTTTCCATGCAAACTGCGCTGCGTTATTATGGATTAATACCAGAGGCGGTATATACAATCCAATCAATGACGTTTAAGGCAGCAAAGGAGTTCAATACTACAGTGGGCAATTATTGCTACTATCATATTTCAAGAGAAACTTATCCTATAGGTATCACTCAAATAAAAGATGGAAATAGTGTTTATATAATGGCTACTCCAGAAAAGGCGTTATGTGATTTAATAGCCAATCAACCTGGAATCAATTTGAGATATAAAAAGGAAGCCTTAGAGTTTTTGGAGGAAAACCTAAGATTTGATATGGATAAGTTCTGTCAATTCAATCCGGAAATATTCCTTGCATACGCAAAAAACGGAAAGAAGTCAACATCAATACTTACCATTCTAAAACTTTTACAACATGAATGATATCTACCAAAATATGCTATCTGCTTACGATCTGTCCACAGACCAATCTAAAAGAAATGCGACATTCGAGGTATAAGTCCCATTATCATAGATTTCTTGGAGAAAAATAGGAAAGGAATGTTGCTGTAAATCAATAGTTTTGCTTATTATGAACTATTATGAACTTGTCGTATTCACATAAATTGTGTAATTTTGCAAAACTATTATAATACGGCAATTACAAAACTTGAAATCTATGATAATAAATAAGTTGTTGAATAAGTGCTTATATATTGCTGCTGTCAGTTTCTTTCTGTTGGCTTGCTCTTCGGGAGCAGAAAACGGTGTGGACGATGAGCCTACACCTCCGCAGCCCGAAAAACCAACAGTGCGTATACCCGTTGACATCGGCACCTCTATAATTGGTGTCACCAAATCTGCATTTACGAATGACGATGCTATAGGACTATATGTAGTAAATCGTAACGATGACGGTTCGCATAATGACCTAAAGCCGTCGGGCAATTATGTTGACAATATGCGCTATACGTATGCTCACAGTGCTTTGACTCCCGACGAGACTGTGTATTGGACTCCCGACGAGACTGTGTATTGGAAGGATAAAAAGACGCGTGCTGATTTTTATTTGTATTATCCTTATCAGGCAACACACATTAACGAGAACCCTATGGTGTTTAAAGTAGAGGCAGACCAAAGCAATATCAACTCTTATAACAATTCCGATGTTATGGTAGGCTCTACGATGAACGTGGTGCCAAGACAGACGATTGTCCACATTGCGTTAAAGCAAGTGATGAGTAGAGTGGCGATAGTCTTGACGCCAGGCGAAGGATTCACCGATGCGTCGCTTGCTGCTTCGGATGTTAAGGTGACGCTTAACATACCAGCCGTAAGTGCCAATATAGACCTTGCAACGGGCGAGGTGGAGCCTATTATGAATTATGATGGCGAGTCATTGACTATGACTCCGATGACACCATACAAGGACGGCAATGTCTATCGTGCCATAGTTGTGCCGCAGCAAGTAGAGCAGACCAATCTGATAAATGTGAATGTGGATGGACATGACTTCGTGTTCTCCAAGGCTTTCGATTTTGTAAGTGGCAAAAGCTATACGGTCAATGTCACACTTGTCAAGGAAAGCGACGGCTTGAACGCCACCATAACCGGATGGGACGCAGACGACGTGGACTATGGTGGAACGGCTACTGAGGAATAATCTGTGTAACATGTATATTATTAATTACTATCACATGATAAGGAAACACATAAACTTTCTTATATACATTGCCATAACTATATGTGTGGTGTTGTGTGTCGGTTGCGCTGACGGACTGTTAGGCGAAGACGGCACACAGCACCACGCACAGCGTATTGAGCTTTCGGGCGAGATAGACCAGGTGGCAGTGACGCGTGTCAACGACGGTGGCTTTTGCGACGGCGACGGAATGGGCATCTACATTGTTGACTATAAGGCAGGTATACCTGGCACACTGCAGCAGAGTGGCAACCGTGCCGACAATGTATGCTACACTTACGATGAAGCCAACCGTAAATGGAATTCTGACTATGATGTTTACTGGAAGGACTTTCATACCCATATTGACGTATATGGCTATTATCCATACGCCCAATCCGTAAACATCGACAACTATACTTTTAATGTGCAGCGCGACCAGAGCACTGCCACTGCCGACGGCAAGATGGGCGGTTATGAGGCGAGCGACTTCCTTTGGGGCAAGTTGAGCGATGTAGCACCCACCACTGCCGCTTTGCGTCTGCTGCTGAGACACCGTATGTCGAGTGCCTGCGTGAAACTGCTCAAGGGTGAAGGTTTCACCGAGAGCGAATGGGAAAGCATAGACAAGATGGTGCTTGCTACCAACCTGGCACGTAAGGCAAGCATAAACATGACCGACGGAACCGTGAAAGTGGCAGGCTCCGTGGAGTCATCGCCTACCATTCCCTTGCAAGTGAACGATGAATGGCGCGCAATCGTAGTGCCTCAGACAGTCACGGCTGGTACAACACTCTTCAGTATCACTATAGGTGGCGCACCGTATAAGTTTGCGAAGAACGAGGCGTTTACCTATGTGTCGGGCAAGATGATGAAGTTCAATATCAGAGTGGATAAGGCCGAGGGTAGTGGCAAGTACCGCCTCACGCTTGTAAGCGAGAGCATTGCTCCTTGGGAGAACGACCTCCAGAGCCATGATGTCACGGCTACGGAGTATGTCGTTATCAACTCCACTGCCGGACATCTTAAAGACTCGATAGCCGCTTCGCATAAGGATATTGTCATGGTGAAACGCATGAAGGTGACCGGCACCATTAATGCGCATGATTTTATAATGATGCGCGACAGCATGCCAAAACTTACGGCTCTTAACCTCAAGGATGTAAGAATCAAAGTACCGACCAGTGGCTATATTCATCCGCATTGGAAAGACGATGAAATTCCTGCTGATTGTTTTAATGGAAAGAAATCGCTGACAAGCATTGTGTTTCCAGACGTTCTAAAGGGTATCGAAAGTGGTGCTTTTGCCGGCTCCGGTCTAAAGCACTCGCTCAATATTCCCGAAGGTGTGGTAGAAATTGGTCGTGGGGCTTTTGCTGGCAGCGATTTTACAGGTGTGCTGACATTACCTTCCACGTTGAAGAAAATAGACGATTATGCTTTTAATGGGTGTTGTTTTATATGTCCATTGAACTTGCCGGATGGAATCGAGGAAATAGGATGGGGATGTTTTGAGGATTGTCGTAATCTGTATGGCAATTTGATATTGCCAAGTCATCTGAAGAATATGGATAGGTGCGCATTCCGTGGTTGTACGGGTTTGAAAGGTGACTTGGTGATTCCTAAATCCTTGACCGTTATACCCCCGGACGCTTTTTACGAATGTGGGTTGGGAGGCAGATTACAGTTGCATGATGGCATCACTGCTATAGGTGAAGATGCTTTTCGTGATAACGGATTCATTGGCGAACTTGAATTGCCGGAGAGTCTTACAATACTTGAAGGTGGAAACTTCTATGGAAATTATTTCTCAGGAAGCTTAAAGATACCCAAGGGATTGCTAAAAATTTCATCATCAGCTTTTGCTCACTGCACTTTCTCGGGTGAGGTGGAGATCCCAGAGGGTATTCTGTCTATTGGTGAAGGAGCATTTTATAATAGCGAAAATCTGCAAAAGATAATCTTGCCAAGCACTCTTGAGTTAATCGATGATTACGCATTCAAATCTTGCAAATCGCTTCGCGTAATAGAATGTAAGAGCACCGTTCCTCCAGTTGTGAGGAGCACAGCTTTCAATGGAGTCCCATTGGAAGACCTCACTGTTATAGTGCCTAAGTCTGCTTTAAATGACTATAAGTCGTCAGATTTCTGGTCGGGTTTATTATTAAAAACTGTCGAATGATAAGAAAATACATAAACATTCTTATATACATTGCCATAATGGTATGTGTGGTGTTGTGTGCCGGTTGCGCTGACGGACTGTTCGGCGAAGACGGCACACAGCACCATACCCGTCGTATTGAGCTTTCGGGCGAGATAGACCCGGTGGCGGTGACACGTGTCAACGACGGTGGCTTTTGCGACGGCGACGGAATTGGTATCTACATTGTTGACTATAATGCCGACATTCCCGGCACATTACAACAGAGTGGCAACCGTGCCGACAATGTATGCTACACTTACGATGAAACCAACCGTAAATGGAATTCAGACCAAGACGTTTACTGGAAGGACAATCATACCCATATAGACGTTTATGGCTACTATCCATACGCCAACCCCGAAAGCATCGACAACTATACTTTTAATGTACAGCGCGACCAGAGCACCGCTACTGCCGACGGCAAGATGGGCGGTTATGAAGCGAGCGACTTCCTATGGGGCAAGTTGAGCGACGTAGCTCCCTCCAATGCTGCCTTGCGTCTGCTGCTGAGACACCGTATGTCGAGTGCCTGCGTGAAGCTGCTCAAGGGCGAGGGTTTCACCGATAGCGAATGGGAAAGCATAGATAAGACAGTGCTTGCCACCAATCTGGCGCGTAAGGCAAGCATAAACATGACGGATGGAACCGTGAAAGTGGCAGGTGATGTGGAGCCGTCGGCAACTATTCCCTCGCAAGTGAACAATGAATGGCGTGCCATCGTAGTGCCTCAGACCGTCCCGGCAGGCACAACGCTCTTCAGCATCACCATAGGTGGTGCACCTTACAAGTTTGCGAAGAACGAGGCGCTTACCTATGTGTCGGGCAAGATGATGAAGTTCAACATCAGAGTGGACAAGGCCGAGGGTAGTGGCAAGTATCGTCTCACACTTGAAAGCGAGAGTATTGCCACTTGGGAGGATGATATCCAAAGCCATGATGCCATGGCTACGGAGTATGTCGTTATCAACACCACTGCCGGACATCTAAATGACTCGATAGCCGCTTCGCATAAGGATCTTACCAAGGTGAAACGCATGAAGGTGACCGGTACCATTAATGCGCGTGATTTTAGAATTATGCGCGACAGTATGCCAAATCTTACGGCTCTAAATCTAAAGGATGTAAGAATAAAAGGAGTATACAGCTATATGTTTGGGGGAGAGCAGTATTGGCCAGATAAAGCTGACGATGATGTATTGCCTGGTTTTTGTTTCAAAGATAAAAAAACGCTGACAAGCTTTGTGTTTCCTGACGTTCTTAAGCGTATTAACCCAAGGGTTTTTGACGGTGCAGGTCTGACGGGTTCTCTAAATATTCCTGAAGGTGTGGTAGAGATTGGCGATAATGCTTTTACAAACAACGACTTTATCGGTGTCCTGACATTACCTTCCACATTGAAGAAGATAGGTGCTTCTGCTTTTTCAGAGTGTGGTTTTGCATGTCCATTGAATCTGCCGGATGGAATCGAGGAAATTGGAGGTAGTTGTTTCTATAATTGTCAGTATCTGTATGGCAATCTGATATTGCCAAGTCATCTGAAGAAGATAGGTTCAAGTGCTTTCCATGGTTGTACTGGCTTGAAAGGCGACCTTGTGATTCCTAAATCCTTGACCGTTATACCCTCGTGTGCTTTTGGGGGTTGTGGGTTTGGAGGCAGACTACAGTTGCATGATGGCATCACTGCTATAGGTGAATGGGCATTTCGTGATAACGGATTCATTGGCGAACTTGAATTGCCGAAGAGTCTTATAGTTTTTGGAGGTAGCAACTTCGAAGGAAATTACTTCTCAGGAAGCTTTAAGATACCCAAGGGATTGCTAAGCATTTCATCATTAGCTTTTTCAAATTGCGCTTTTACTGGGGAGGCAGAGATACCTGAGGGAGTTACGTGTATTCATGAATGGGCATTTTCAAATAGCGAAAATCTGCAAAAGATAATATTGCCAAGCGGTCTTGAGTTAATCGATGTGGGTGCCTTCCATAATTGCAAATCGCTTCGCGTAGTTGAATGTAAGAGCACCATTCCTCCAGTCGTGAATGACAGAGCTTTCAATGGAGTTCCATTAGAAGACCTCACTGTTATAGTGCCAGGGCCTGCTTTAAATGACTATAAGTCGTCAGAATCCTGGTCGGGTTTTAAACACATTATTGCAAAATGAAGCAGAAATGCAGGCTGCAGCAGTGAATGTGAGTAACGTAATAAAAATAAACAAGACAAAGTATGAAGAATAATATAATAAGGTGGGTTTGCATGAGTGTCAGCATTGTAGGGGCAGCGTTTCTTGCGGCTTGCTCAGATGATGCCAATCCGCAATACAAGGATGCCAAGTCGACGCCGATGACGTTCGTTGTGAAGCATCCGTCGCAGACACGTGCCACGGAAACCGACTTCGAGATAGGCGACCGCATAGGACTGTATGTGGCAGACACAGAAAAACCAATGGAGTTGGGAGGCAATCTTGCCAACAACGATGCTCTGACCTACGATGGCGACAAGTGGACATCACTCCGTCCCCTCTATTGGGACGACGGCACATTCAATGTCTATGCTATCTATCCACGCATGGATAAGATAACCAGTCTCGACAGTCAGCCTTTCAGCGTGGCTCTCGACCAGAACACCCCGAAGACAGCCACATCGCTTGGCGGCTATGAGGCGAGCGACCTGCTCTTTGCTTCGCAGAAGAGTGTCACAGCGTCGGATTCGCCAGTTAGTCTTTTGTTCCGTCACATCATGAGCAAGCTACGCATACGCCTGATAAAGGGCGAGGACTTCGAAGGCGAGCTGCCCACCAAAGCCAAGGTGTATATACACAGCACCATCACCTCTGCCACCGTCGACCTCTGCCAAGGCATTGTCACGTACAATCCGAGGGTGGCACGCCAGAGCATCATAGCCCATCAAGACGACGAGACCAGCTATTCTGCCATCGTTGTGCCGCAGAACATCACAACAAGTATGCCATTCCTTGAAGTGGTGGTAAACGGTGTGAGCTATTTTTATGAGAGCCGATTCAATTATAAACCTGGTGTGGAAAATCTTGTCAACCTTATCATTTCAAAAGACCCCGAGCAAGTGAAGATAGAAATCGGCGGTGAGATAAATGACTGGCAATAACACTTTCTGAATGAAGAAAATAACGTATGTATTATCAGCCCTTGTGCTGATTCTTGCCTTGTGGGCAGTGGCTTTGTGGGTGCTGCCCATTGGAAAATATAATAATGTGACGGCAGAGACGCGCTACGGCACGAGCGAGGGCATGCAACTTGTAGAGCAGACCTTGACCAACGGCGAACGACAGTATGTGGTGGAGGACGCGCATGGCAATGTTATGTTCCGCATTCCGCTGCGAGGATGTATGCTTGACACGCAGTTTCGTGGCGGTCGTCTACGCTTTCGCGAATTGTCGACAGGTCGTGAAGGATATGTTGACATGCAGGGTATAGTTGTCTTTATAGCCACGTCAGCCGACCCGTCGCAATCGGCAATAACCGCGCCAGAGGGGCAGACATCTGCCATTGACGGTACAGCGGCAGACGTGCATGGTAAGCAACCTGCTGCTAAAGTAAGCCGTAAAGAGGTGAGACTCCCAGCTGTGGACGTGCGCACGATGGCGCACAACAGTCCGTTCTATGCTGAGGCTTCCAAGATAATAAGCGGAAAACTGGAGGAGACCGACGCCACACGCCGCCGTCAGATTCTCAATTACTGTGAGCATCTGCGCACGGCATACACAACGAAGGACATCGACTTCCTACGACAGGTGTTCAGCGACGATGCGCTCATTATTGTGGGCAACGTAGTACGTCAGTCGAAGGATGAAGCCAAGGTGGGCGCTGACAGCCGTGTGAGGTACGCCCTCCATACCAAGGCCGACTATCTCTCGCGACTCTCCAAGGTGTTCGGCATGAACAAGAAGGTGGACGTGCGCTTCTCCGACTTCCGTATAATGCGCCATCCTACGAAAGATGGCATCTACGGAGTATCGCTGCGCCAGCGCTATAAGAGCGACCGCTATGCCGATGATGGCTGGCTGTTTCTGCTGTGGGACTTCCGCAACGCTTCCATGCCACTTATCCATGTGCGCACGTGGCAGCCGTCGGCAACTGTAAGTGGTAGTGATGGAGTAATTGAAATTTCCGACTTTAATTTAGAATAAAATGGAAAGTATAAAGAAGGCATTTGTAAGGTTTTCCTTTACGCTACGTAAAGTTATGCTTTGCGTGGTGTATACTATGATATTGTCGTGTCTGCCGTTGAACGATGCTAAGGCTGCAGCAGCGACAGTTGCATTGGCTGCGCCCGACAGCACCTTTACGGTGGAGAGTTTCCGTCAGTTGCCTACCGATGTGAGTGCCTTCATCGATGCCGTACGCGACCTTAATGGCGAGGCATGCGCATTGCTTAAGGTTGTGGCACCAGCTGACTTCGCCTTCTCTTCGCCTCTGGGCATTGTAGAACGTCGCGACAAGGTGGGCGAGATATGGCTTTTCCTACCCAAAGGTACCAAGAGTATAACGCTGAAACATCCGCAATGGGGAGTGCTACGCGACTATAAGTTCGGCACGAAGCTTGAGAGCCGCATGACCTATGAGATGCGTCTCCGCCTACCACAGACCGCTGTGGTGGAGAAGCATGACACTATAGTATATACTCAAACCATCGTCGACACCGTAACTGTGGCACCGCCCCGACGCATAGTTCAGCTTCATGCCTTCACGTTGCTTACAGCCTCGCTACATACCGATGGACCCTCGTGGGGCGTAATGGCAGCCTTGATGCGTCGTCATGGTGCTTATGTGCATGTGAGCAGCAATCTGCATTCGTCGCCTACGACGATAGGTTCGTGCAATAGCGATGGCTATCGACCCTCTACCGGCAACACACCTTATTATACTGGACGCACGCAGACTTCTGTCTATGCCCTAACCGTGGGTGGCATACATCGTCTGAATGGCTTGCTCAACATATTCGAAGGCGTGGGCTATGGCAGTCAGACCACTGCATGGCAGCTTGCCGACAGCGAGGGCGGTGGTTGGTTACGTAATGAAAAGTTCAGTCATAAAGGCTTTGCGGCAGAGCTTGGCGTTGTGGCTTCGGTAGGACGATTCAGCTTCAGTGCGTCGGCACTGACCATTGCAGGCAAGCAATGGCAGGGATGTATAGGTGTAGGAATATGCCTTGGAAAGACGGGAATGATAACAAAGCGCAAGTAAAAAAACGTACCGATTATGAATAATCGTATTCTCTATATATTATTGTTGATGGCTGTCGTAATTGTCTGCTCTTGCAGCAGTGACAGTCCGTACAACTTTGAGCCTCGCCTCCAGACGCTTCCGGCTATGGACATTAGCCGTACGGAAGCCACGCTATCGGGCAAGTGTGTCAAGGAAAAAGGGGTGGACATGCCAAGTCTTTGGTTCAGTTATGGCAATGACGAGAGCATGTCTGAGAGGCAGGAAGTATTGGCTGATGCCGATGGCAATGTCAGTATGCACTTATCCACGCTCAATGCTGGCACCACCTATTATTATATGCTTCATGGCACCAATGGCTCAGCCTCGCTCTCTGGCGAGATGGTCAGCTTTGCCACGCAGCCCAACGAACGCCCTACGGTAAGCAAGGCGAAAGTGCTGAGTAGCGCTCCGGTTAGTCTTATCGTAGGCTACAGCATCACGGACAATGGCGGCGAACTCGTCACATCCTGCGGTTGCCGTGTTTCGGGCGAAGGCATCGAGGGAGGCGAGAAAACTATCATGCAGAGCGGAAAGGCTGACGACGATGGAATGTACAGTCTGTTTATTGACGCTCTGCAGTCCAATATTACGTACACCATCAAGCCCTTTGCTGTCAACAGCGTAGGCGAGTCGGAAGGCGAAGCCATCCAGTTCACTACCTCATCAGCCGTTGTGCTTGGTAAGGCAGGCATTCTTTCCACCCTCCTCGGCGACCAGATATTCAATATTACCAGTCTTTCTCTAGTAGGCCCGCTTAATGGAGACGATCTGCGCACGCTGCGCATCATGGCAGGACGTGATGAGGAAAACCATCCTACAGCCGGACGTCTTGCCAATCTCGATATTTCGGGAGCAAGCATCGTTGCGGGTGGTGGCGAGTATGGCGAATCACGATTTACAGAGGACGGAGTGATAGGTGTAGGTCTGTTTCGTGCTTGCACTGGTCTGAATACCATAAAACTGCCAATGGGAGCCGTCAAGATAGAGAAGGAAGCCTTCGAAGGCTGCACCTCTCTGCGTAGCATCACCATCCCTGCATCGGTAAGTGCGGTAAGTCCATCGGCTGGTTGTACATCGCTGGAGAACATCGACGTGTCGGCAGCCAACACCTATTTCATGAGTAAGGATGGTGTACTCTTGAGCAGTGATGGTAAACGCATACTCTGGTTCCCTATGGGCAAGAAGGGCGAATACACATTGCCCTCTACCATAGAGAGCGTTGGCGACTATGCCTTCCGTGAAAGCAACGTGGAGAAATTCGTATTCTCCGACGGACTGACCAAGTTGGGTATGTGTGCCTTCTATAACAGCAAGGTGAAGGAAGTGGTGCTGCCCTCCACCCTTAAGCAGCTGCCTTCCGGACTGTTCCAGAAATGCAGTCACCTTACCACGGTGCGCCTTGGCAAGAAAGTGGACATTATAAACGAATACGTCTTCGACGGTTGTCCGCTTACTGACATTTACATCGGTGCAGCATTGCCACCAGTATGCTATGACAACACATTTGTCAATGTTGCTACCGACTTTCTGAAGACGTGCCGCGTGCATGTGCCGAAAGGCAGAGAGGAGTATTATCGGGCAAAGTCATACTGGGACCAGTTTGAGAATATAATTGATGACATTTAAATGAAGTGACTATGAACACACCAGAAATAGAAGAACTGAAACGCCTTGTTGAGGAGCATTACGGCAAGCACCTTACAACGACCACCGACTTTGAGGAGTTCTCGGTAATACTGCGCCTCCGACATGATATATTCGTGTCGCCGTCGACATTGAAGCGACTGTATGGCTATGTCAGCGACAGCCATAAGCCTCGCATGCTGACCCTCGACTCTCTATCGGCATATATAGGACATAAGGACTATGCCTCGTTTCTGCTTTGGCTGAAGAACAGCACCCGCTACAATTCGTCGTTTTTTGATGCTTGCCAACTTGTGAGCAGCGACTTGGAGCGAGGCGATAATGTGGAGATAGGGTGGGCACCCAATCGTCTGCTTCGTCTTGAATACATAGGCGATAGTGCATATCGTGTAGTGGAAGCGCATAACAGCAAGTTGCAGTCGGATGATATGTTTGTAACAGGATGTTTCATTAAGGAACAGCCGCTGTACCTGCCGTATATAGAGCGTAATGGCGAACGTACACCACCCTTTGTGGCAGGACGCAATGGCGGACTTTCGATAGTGAGAAAGATAATTTAGACAGATTATGAATGACAGTGAAAACCGCCCTACTTCGGGATATGTGGTAGACATAGATAGCGAATCGGATTTTAACGTAGCACGAGCCGACAACGGATTCACCAATATCAGCGAGTGCTATGTGTCGAAGTCGGGCCATGCGCGTATGTTCACAGCCGTGAGATATGGCAAGCGCTATGTGCTGAAATGCCTGAAGACGGATTTTCGTTATACGCCAGTGTATCGTCAGGCGCTGATGAAGGAGTTTGAGATAGGATTGCAACTCGATCATCCCAACATCTGCCGCACTATAAGCATGGAGCCAGTGGGCGACCTTGGCGAGTGTATCGTCATGGAATATGTGGACGGCGAGACGCTTGAGACGGCTGTGAAAGGCGGCAAGATGACTGAAGAGGTGGTACATAAGATAGCTGCTCAGCTGCTTGATGCTATGGAGTATATGCACGCCAAGCAGATAGTACACCGCGACATCAAGCCGTCGAACATCATGCTTACACATCGTGGCGGCGACGTAAAGCTGATAGATTTTGGACTATCGGACAGCGAGACGTTCTGCGTGCTTAAGATTCCGGCAGGCACACGTGGCTATATAGCCCCCGAGCAGTTGCAGCCAAATGCTATAAGCAGTCCCAGCGCCGACATCTATTCGTTTGGAAAGGTGTTGGAGTATATGGCTGAGGCTGTACGTAGCAAGCAACTGGTGAGGGTGGGGCGGAAGTGTGCTACAGCCGATTGTGCCCATCGCCCTGCTGACATTGCGCAGGTAAGGCTTCTGATGGCAGATAAGGGCAGGTCGTTGGCGATGGTGAACGCCCTCCTCATAGCATTGACATTGGTGCTGATTGTCATCATCGGTGTGATGATGAGCACACGCCAAACCACACCAGCAGACGCTGTAAATGCCGATACTGTTTCTGCAGGAGCAGCCAACAAGGTGATGGATAGTAGTCTTTGGTGAGACTCGCATCAATTGGTGCGAGCTTTTATTACAATACTAATTCATAAACCTCAATAATAATTTGTCGATAATTGCGTTATACATTTATATGCAATGGACCGACCAAATACGTAGAGTTAAGATTATACTGGTGTTCGCTGCGGTGATTATCGCCGTGGCGTCGCTTGTTGTGTCCCATTTCCTCATTAGCGACCTTGCCAAGGAGGAGCACAACAAAATGGAGGTATGGGCAGAAGCAATGCGCACCCTCAACCGTGCCGACGAGAACACCGACATAAACCTTGTGCTTAAGGTTATTAACGGAAACAACACAATTCCCGTTATTGTGCTCGATTCGGCGGGAGAAGTCCAGGCTTATCGCAATCTTGATATAACCGACTGTGCCAACGAAGCCGATACCTTGCGCTTTGTAACCAATTTGGGACACAAACTGCTGCGCGAACGACGCGACATACGCATTGCCTTGGACGACAACCTGGATGCAAATCCTTCTTCAGCCGATTATATCAACGTGTGCTACGACGACTCGGTTATGTTGCGCCGACTGGCATCCTATCCTTATGTACAATTGGGTGTAGTAATGATTTTTGTAGTGATTGCCATATTTGCGCTACTTACATCCAAGCGGGCCGAACAGAATAAAGTGTGGGTAGGACTGTCGAAAGAAACAGCCCATCAGCTGGGTACACCGATATCAAGTCTGATGGCATGGGTGGAGATATTGAAGGAAACCTATCCCGACGACGACCTGATACCAGAGATGAACAAGGACGTAAAACGATTGCAGCTTATCGCTGACCGATTCTCAAAGATTGGCTCCCTGCCCGAACCTGTAGAGACTGATCTTAAGGAGGTAATGGAACACGTGATAGACTATATGGATCGTCGCACGTCAAACAAGGTGCAAATGATACGCCAGTTTCCTGAAACCGACATACGTGTAAAGATTAATGCCTCGCTGTTTGAGTGGGTTATAGAGAACCTATCAAAGAATGCCGTCGACGCAATGGGTGGCGAAGGCAAGATAACTCTAAAGATGTGGGAGGAGCCAACGAAGGCAGTAATCGAAGTGACCGACACTGGCAAGGGAATACGCAAGAAAGACTTGCGCAACGTGTTTCGTCCGGGCTTTACAACAAAGAAGCGAGGATGGGGACTCGGACTATCGCTTGCCAAGCGCATTATAGAGGAATATCATAAGGGACGTATTTGGGTAAAGTGGTCGGAAGTGGGCGTTGGAACTACGTTCCGAATAGAACTGAAGAAATAAACACACTAAAAATCAAAAACTTTGTAAAGATTTTGTTGTATGTCGGAAAATATTAGTAACTTTGCACACCAAATGTGTAGTTTAGAGGTACTTAAAATAGATTTGAAGGAACTGAACGAGGGCGTAAGCACGCTCAACTTCAGTTTGGGCGACGCTTATTTCGAGTCACTTGACGAGGAAGAAATAAAGCGTGGCAATATTAGTGTGTCTGTAAATGTAAAGCGCACTGAGAACTATTTTGAGTTCGACTTCCATACCGAGGGCACTGTCGTTATTCCGTGCGATATATGTCTTGACGATATGGAACAAGCTATTGAGACGGACGACCGACTAATAGTGAAATTTGGTGAAGAATATTCCGAAGACGATGACCTCATCACCGTTGATGAGCGAGAAGGCATACTCGACGTGGCGTGGTTCATCTACGAATTTATAGCACTTAACATTCCCGCTAAGCACGTGCATACACCTGGAAAATGTAACGCGGCGATGATAAAGGTTCTCGAAGAACACTCAGCTACCCGAAGTAGTGGCGCGAATGAAGAGCAAGCGGTAGATCCGCGTTGGAATGAATTAGAAAAATTAAAAACAATAATTAAAGATTAAAAGAAAATGGCACATCCTAAAAGAAGACAGTCAAAGACACGTACACTTAAGAGAAGAACTCATGATAAGGCAGTAGCTCCTACATTGGCAGTATGCCCTAACTGTGGCGCTTACTATGTATACCACACAGTATGCCCAACTTGTGGCTACTATCGTGGCAAGGTGGCTATCGTAAAGGAAGTAGCTGAATAATATTTCTCCACACGATGGGAAAGATAAACGCAGTAATCACCGGAGTTGGCGGCTATGTGCCCGACTATGTTCTCAATAATGAGGAATTGTCGCGCATGGTAGACACCAGCGACGAGTGGATTATGACCCGTGTCGGAATCAAGGAACGTCATATCCTTACAGAGGAAGGTCTCGGCACGAGCTATATGGCACGTAAAGCGGCCAAGCAGCTCATCAAGAAGACTGGAGTTGATCCCGACACAATTGATGCGCTGATCGTTACCACTACAACTCCCGACTACAAGTTCCCTTCTACGGCATCTATCGTTCTTGGTAAACTTGGACTGAAGAATGCCTTTGCTTTCGACTTTGAGGCAGCATGTTGCGGATTCCTTTATTCGCTCGATGTTGCTGCATCAATGATTCAGAGCGGTCGATATAAGAAGATTATCGTTATCGGTGCCGATAAGATGTCGTCGCTGGTTGACTATACCGACCGTGCTACATGTGTGCTCTTCGGTGATGGAGCTGGAGCTGTACTTGTAGAGGCTACTGAGGAAGAGAACGTAGGCGTGCAGAATTCTTACCTACGTACAGATGGCATCGGTCTTCCGTTCCTTCATATGAAGGCGGGTGGATCAGTATGTCCACCGTCACACTTCACAGTTGACCACCGTTTGCATTACCTCTATCAGGAGGGACGCACCGTGTTCCGCTATGCCGTTACTGATATGAGCAACGACGTGGCTGAGGTGATGAAGCGCAACGAGCTTACAGCTGATGACGTTAAGTGGGTTGTTCCTCACGAGGCTAACCTTCGTATTATCGAAGCTGTAACCAAGCGTGTAGGTCTGCCTATGGAAAAGGTAGTAGTAAACATCCAGCATTATGGCAACACAAGTGCCGCCACAATTCCTTTGGCATTGTGGGATAATGAGAAAAACATGAAGAAGGGCGACAACGTCATCTTCACCGCTTTCGGAGCAGGTTTCGTTCACGGAGCTTCCTTCTATAAGTGGGCTTACGATGGTTCTGCTGTTGCAGAGGTTAAGTAAGCCAATCAAGAGAAACATATTATCTCAAATAAAAAGCACGTTAGGCTTTTGTCTTTCAGACAATGCCCTACGTGCTTTTTTTGATATATATATTCACCGAGCAAGTAATATTATTAAAATGGGCAAGTAATATTATTAAAATGGGCAAGTAATATTATTAAAATAAGCAAGTAATATTATTAAAATAAGCAAGTAATATAATAATGCTTTTAGTGGGAGGATACATTGCTTTGTAAAGCCAATAATGGGCCTTATAAAGCCGTATAAAGAAAAGGGCCGCAAGGTTGTATGTCTACATCCTTGCGGCCCTTTGTATGTTTAAGATTTAATCTTAATTTTAAGTGGGTTTATTAGCCCTTCATCATCTCGTTGAACTCGTCAAGAGTAACCTCCTTGTTGTTGAGGGTTACGGTGCTCTTAAGAGCAGCAGCGAGCTTAACGTCGATAGCACGCTCAACGAAGTTGTCTACAGCCTCGCGCTTCTTGAGAAGCTCGTTAGCATAGTTCTCAACATACTCGTCAGGAACGTTAGTCATGCCGTACTGAGCAAACTGCATGCGAGCCATCTCGACAGCAGCAGCCTTAACGTCAGCGTCCTCAATCTTGATCTCGTTAGCCTTTACAAGCTGCTCCTTGATAAGGTGCCACTTGAGCTGCTTGATGCTCTCAGCGTAGTTCTTCTCAACAAAGTCCTCGCCCTTATCCTTGTTGTTAAGGAGCATAATGCGCTTGAGAAGCTCGTCTGGCCATGTAAGTTCGCCAACCTTGTTCTCGCAATATGTGCGAACGTCGAGCATAAACTTGTAGTCAGAGTTAGCCTCGAGCTGTGGCTTAAGACCCTCAGCAATCTTGGCACGGAACTCGTCCTCGCTCTTAACTGTACCCTCGCCAAATACCTGATCGAAGAGTTCCTGGTTGAGCTCAGCCTTAACAAAGCGCTGTATCTCTGTAATCTGGAAGCTGAAGTTAGACTCGAGATCCTTAGCAACCTCGCGGTCGATCTTCAAGAGAGCAGAAATCTCTGCCTCGCCCTCTGGGTAAGCCTTGCGTGGGTTGAATGTGATGATATCGCCTGGCTTAGCGTTGTTGAAGAGGTTCTTCTGCTCGTCAACCTTGATGTATGAAGGCATAAGCACAGCACCCTCAACGGTGATGCCGCCTTCCTTAGTGTTGCCCTCAGCGTCAAGCTCACGAAGGTCGCCCTTGAGCATGTCGTTAAGCTCAGCGTTATACTCTTCTGCCTTCTCGTACTTACCGGCACGGCTCTGATACATCTCGATCTGCTCATTGATGAGCTTGTCGTCAGCCTTGATAGTATAGTAATCGATCTTGTTGCGACCGTCGAGAGTCATGTTGATCTCTGGGGCTACAGCGATGTCGAATACGAATGTGTAAGGAGCTGGCTTCTCGATGTCGGCAGGAGTCTCCTGCTTTGCAGAAGGCAGAGGCTCGCCAAGCATCTGGATGTTATTGTCCTGGATGTACTTGTAGAGCTGCTCGCCAACAAACTTGTTAACGGCATCGTAGCGTACAGAAGCACCAAACTGGCGCTTGATCAATCCCATAGGAGCCTGACCTGGACGGAATCCAGGAATGTTAGCCTTCTTACGGTAGTCCTTAAGAGTCTTCTCGACAGAGGCGTTGAAGTCTGCTTCTTCTACTGTGATAGTCAACAGACCATTCACTTTGTCTGAGTTTTCAAATGAAATGTTCATTTTCTTGTTTTAATGTAGAAATTTATATATTGTTTTTTATTTATTGTTGCAGTTTTGGCACGATTGTGCAAAATTACACATTTTTTATATATATACGGCACACTAAGATGAAAAAAGTGGCTGTTTTTGGCGAATTTAACAAATAAGCCAAAAGTGGTTGCTATTCGGTTGATGCGAGGTGCGATATTATCATTTTTTTTGCTATATTTGCAGCAGATTGTTATCCCTAATAAACAGAATAAGCCGAATTTCAGATGATAAAATCTATTATATCCCTATTGGTTGCGCTCATTGTGTCGATGGGGTGTATTGCCCAAAGCTATACGACCGCCAAGTACAATGTGAGTTACCTTAATATGGCATCCGGAATGCCAAATAACTTTGCTGACGACATCTTTCAGGACTCGTATGGATTTATTTGGATAAGTACACACGGAGGTGGATTGGTGCGCTATGACGGTTATAAGGTGGCGAGTTTAGGCTATACAGCCACGCCTACGGCATTGCGCAGTAACAGTTGTCGTAATGTAAGCGAGGATAATTTCCGCCGTTTGTGGATTGCTTTTGAGGAAGGACCTCAGGTGCTCGACCTTGAGACAATGCATCCGGTTGTGCCGCCTTGTGTCAATTCCCAATTGGCCGAGCAACTGCATAAGTTGTTCAATGGCGGGTGTATCCGCACTTATTGCGACTCGAAAGGATGTGTGTGGATAGCCACAACACTTGAGATAGTGCGCATTGCTTTTGATAAGGATGGCAAGGTAGCGTCGATACTTACAACACCTTGTCCCACTGCCGCACCCGAGTTTGGCATGTGCGATGTCTATGGACGTGGTTCTGTTGTGGTGTGCAACAACGGTAGGGTCAGCGATATATGTGTCAGCGATGGTCAGTTGGTACAGAATGACATCACAGCGATGTTTGCTCCGTTGTACAACCGCTATGCGGCAAGTATCATCAAGTATAACAATAAGATATGGCTTGCAACTAATGATGGTTTGTTTTGTAGTGACGGACGCCAGTTTCATACATACGACGAACGCCACACTCTGCAACATAATGTTACGACAAGTCTTGCCATATCGCCTGAGGGCCGACTGCTTGTAGGTACTCTTTGCGGCGTGGATATATTAGACGACAAGACGGGTGTGGTGGAACATTGGAACAGCATGAGTCAGGTAAATCCTCTGAGCAGCAACTTTGTCAACTCGATATTGGTAAAGAACGGACGTATATGGGTTGGCACCGAGACGGGAGGTGTTGTAAAGCTTGTGCCGCGTCAGTTGCACATAGCATATTATACTAACAACCCCGACGACCCAACTTCTCTTGCCCGCAATGCCGTAAATGCCATGTATGCAGCTCCCGATGGCTCTATATGGGTAGGTGTGGTAGAGGGAGGACTCAACGTTATGCATCCTGGAAGTAAGGAATTTGTGCATTATCGCGTGGACAACTCCAACTTGCCTCACAACTCGGTGTCTACCCTTGCTCCTGATGGCAAGGGCAACCTATGGATAGGAACATGGGGTGGAGGAGTGGCTGTTGTCAATCCCAATAATCCCGATAATATTTGGCGATTGAATGTAGACCCCGACCATCAGTATATGCTTACGTTTATAGGAGCCATTGCCTACGACCGCATAAACAACGGCATGTGGATAGGTGCTAACGAGGGCCTATTCTTCTACAATCTGAATACCCATAGTTTGGAAGACCCGTTTCCCGACTGCCGCAACATAAAGGGATGTATAGGTAGCTTGGTAACAAAGGACGGTCAGCTTATGGTGGGCTGCACACGAGGTATGGTAACGGTGGAGCTTAAATCGCGCAGTAAGGGCAAGCGATTCTTTAAGGCTTATCACAATGTGTACAAGCTCGACAAGCCTAACAGCCGCATTTTCGACAAGATTATATCATTTTGCCAGACCCGCGACGGTAAGGTGTGGATGGGCAGCAATGGTTATGGCATGTATTGTGTTACACGCTCTAAGGACGGCAAAACCAGTATAGAGACTTTTGCCACAAGCGATGGACTTGCAAACAACTCGGTTACGGGCATTGTGGAAGACAACCAGGGACGTCTGTGGATTACAACTGGCTATGGGTTGTCGGTATATAATCCGCGTACACGTCAGTTTAACAACTATACCAAGAATGACGGACTGTTATGCTCGCAGTTCTACTATAACGGTGCCGTGCGCGACCGCAAGGGCACCATATATCTTGGCACCGAGCGTGGCATGATGGCGGTTGCGGGTATGGACAATGCCAACAGTCAGGTGTGCAACTTGCGTTTTACCGAGCTTAGTGTCAACAATCAGCAGGTGTTTGCTGGCAGCAGCTATATTAACCGCAACATAACTACAGCCCGCAAGATAAAGTTGCACGAGGGCGACCGATCATTTACCATAAGTTTCTCGGCACTAAATTTCGCGGGCGAGAACCAAGGAGTGTATAGCTATAGAATGAGGGGTTATGAGGACGATTGGATAAAACTGCAGCCTGGTCAGCACAGTGTGCGCTATTCGGCCCTGCCGGCTGGCGATTACGAGTTTTATGTAAAGTATTCGCCATACATCGGTACCGACCACGAGCAGACTATATCCATCGACGTCAGCGTTACACCATACTTCTACAAGAGTTGGTGGTTTGTGCTCATTATAATATTATGTTGCATTATCGTTACACGTTACTTCTTCCTACGCCGCATGGAAAAGATGCGCGAGCTTGAGGTAAAATCGCTATACCAACCTATTGAGGATGCCCTCAAGGAGAGCGAGGAACCTGGCGAGTTGCAGACACGTATAAAGTCGATACTTGAGAACCAACGACGCTACAAGGAAAGCCAACAAAAGACCATTGAAGCCGACCGTATGGAGGTAGAAGCTAATGAGCGTCCGTTTATGGAGCGCATAATGGAGGTAATGGAAGCCAATTACAGCAACTCGAAGTTTGGTGTTCAAGAGCTTGCCGACATAATGGGCATGAGCCGTACATTGCTTAGTAAAAGGCTCAATGCCGAGAGTGGACTACCCCCTTCGCAATTCTTGCGCAACTATCGACTCGATATTGCCAAACGCATGCTAAAGGATAATGTAGCCAACCGAAATATAACAGAAATAGCCTATAGAGTGGGTTTCAACGACCCGAAATACTTCACACGTTGCTTTACAAAGCAGTATGGAGTGGCCCCTTCGGCCTATAGAGGCGAGTAGAAATAGTATAAAAATCGTTCATCCACCTACGACAAATATGTCCACGTGGTTGATATATATCATTTTTTATTGTGTGGGTACACAGTAGGTGGATAAATATGTAAATATGGTTTAAACAGCATATTTACACTATTTGTCCACCTTTTTTATTTCAATAATCCACCATAAAAAACACGAATAAGTGTAATTTTGCCACCGAAAAGTTGCACAAGCAACATTGTTTACATTACAGACGTTAAGCAATCAATCAAAATTACCTTACACCAATAACTGTCATGAGCAAGTATTAATAATGAGAAAAACTGCGGATGTACGAAAGTGGAGCAAGCACATATCTCCACTTTCTTTACATTCTCTGTTTGTTGTTTATACTTAAGCTAAACATTCAAAACCAACCCGACAGCTTTATGGTATATATGTCAAATTTATTGTTTGGCATACAAGAGCGATAATAATACATCTAATAATATCAAAAACCTAAAATTCAGAACAATGAGGAAAAATCTATTCTCAATGATGCTATGCCTCGGTGCTATGGGTGGTGCAACCGTTGTTGCCCCAGTCAATGCTACTGCAGCTGTAGCACAAGCCCCAACCATTAAGGTTCAGGGACAGGTTGTTGACGAAACCGGTGCTCCGCTTATGGGTGCATCAGTCAAGGCAAAGAATTCTAAGGCTGGTACTGTTACCGACATGGACGGCAAGTTTGTACTGGACGTAGATGCCAATGCCACTCTGCTTGTTAGCTATCTTGGCTACAAAACCAGCGAGGTTGCAGTCCGCGGCCGCGCTATCATCGAAAAAATTGAGCTTACCCCTGACAACAATATGCTTGAGCAAGTTGTTGTTGTAGGTTATGGTACACAGAAGAAGGCCGACCTCACCGGTTCTGTTGCTATTGTTAATGCTGAGGAAATGAAGAAGGTATCCAACTCAAACATCTCTACAATGCTTGAGGGTAAGGTAGCCGGTGTACAGATTACATCTGACGGTCAGCCTGGTGCCGACCCAGCAGTACGTATTCGTGGTATCGGTTCGTTCGGTAGCACAGCTCCTCTTTATGTAGTCGACGGTGTGCCAATGGGTACCACCATCCGCGACTTCTCTCCTAATGACATTGAGACTATCCAGATTCTTAAGGACGCTTCGGCTGGTGCAATCTACGGTTCGCGTGCTGCAAACGGTGTGGTTATCATCACCACAAAGAATGGTAAGAAGGACCAACCTCTCAAGGTGAACTACTCGGGCTACTTTGGTGCCGACGTTATACCAAGTAGCACATACGACGTTATGAACGCTGAGCAGTATAGCGACTATATCGGTCAGGCTTGCGCCAATTCGGGCACCACACTCCCAAGTGGCTACAAAATGGGCGAGGACGGTCGTTATCACTTCCAGGATGATACCAACACCGACTGGTTTAATGAAGTGTTCAAGACGGGTATCCGCCAGAATCACAACGTAGCCTTGAGCGGTGGTAGTGCAAAGAGCACATATAATGTATCGCTCGACTACTTCAACCAGAAGGGTACACTTGAGGGAGCAGGTCCTAACTACGAGCGCTATACCGCACGTGTGAACAACACAATGGAGACAAAGTTCATCAAGTTCCGCACAAGTATGGTCTACTCGCACTCAAATCAGGACAATATGGGTCTGTCTAACGCAGGCGAGTATGTTCAAGGTTTGTACGGCTCGGTTAGCAACGTGCTTCGCAGCACCTTGCTTATGCAGCCTACTATCAAGGCTTACGACAATTCGACATGGGTGCTCGACGACAAGGTAGGCGCCGCCAACAACTACCACTACGATGCCTATGGCTATGGTGTCTACTACGACACAGTACATGGCGATATCTCGGCATCCAACCCGCTGCTTGTCAACACTATGTTGCAGCGCAACACCGTGGTAGACCGCTTCGTAGGTACAGCATCTGCCGACGTCGACCTCTTTAAGATGGTTGGTCTTAATCTTAAGAACCACGGCTTGCACTACAACCTCAACCTCTCTTATAGCAAGACCGAGGCAAAGGACAAGACATGGATTCCAGCATGGATACAGTCTAACCGTGTATATCTCGACAAGTCGAACGAGCGTCTTACCAAGGCTTCGCGCAACTATGCTGATGCCCTTATCGAGAACACCATTGTATACGATGGCCACATCGGCAAGCACAACATCAACCTCCTCGGAGGTATGACATATGAGGAGGAGAACACCAACCTGCTTACAGGATGGGGCATCAAGTTCACAGAGCCATACTATCTCCAGCTTCAGAATGCAGCCAATACATATTCAGAGTCGTATGAGTATCGTCACGCCATTGCTTCATACATTGGTCGTTTGACCTACAACTACGATGAGAAGTATCTGCTTTCAGCAGTTATCCGTCGCGATGGTAGCTCACGTCTTACCAAGGACATCCGTTGGGGAACCTTCCCATCAGTATCATTGGGTTGGCGTCTTGACAAGGAGAAGTTCTTCCCGGTAAGCAAGAACATCGTCAACATGGCTAAGATTCGTGCCAGCTATGGTGTGCTTGGTAACGAGAATATTGGCGAGTATATGTACATGGCAACAATGAAGCGCAACAATATGACCTATAGCTTCGGCAACAACGTGGTTACAGGTTCTGCCGTTTCAGAGTTTGTCAACAAGAACATTGCTTGGGAGAAGAAGAAGTCGACCAACGTAGGTATCGACCTCGCCATGTTCAACAACCGCTTCGAGTTTACAGCCGAGTGGTACAAGAACACTTCGGAGGACCTTCTCTACGGTGTGCCAGTGCCAACACAGACTGGTGTTGCCAACGCTACCGTAACAATGAACGCTGCCTCAATGGAGAACAGCGGCTTCGAGTTCTCGGCTACATACCGCAATCATGACCACCCATTCAAGTATGACATCTCAGCCAACTTAAGCACATTGCGCAACCGCGTAACCTCTCTTGGCTTTGGCACCGAGTCGTACATCACGGGTGCATACGCCACATACGTAGGCAAGGAGATAGGTAAGTTCTATGGTTGGGTATATGAGGGCATCGCCCGCACACAGAGCGATCTTGATAACCACGCCACACAGCAGGGAGCAAATGTAGGCGACTGCCTTTACAAGGATATCTCTGGTCCTAACGGCGAGCCAGACGGCGTTATCGATGCTTACGACCAGACAGTGCTTGGCAGCGGTTTGGCAAAGATGAACTTCGGTTTGAGCGCACACATGGAGTACAAGGGCTTCGACCTCAGCATCTCTACATACGGCGCCCTCAACTACCACGTAGCCGACGACATCTACAACAGCCTTAACTCTTGCTATGGCTGGGGCAACAAGGATGTGGCTATGGCAGATGCCAACCGTTTCTCTGAGGATGGCTCTACATACCTCTCTAATGTTCCACGCACATACGTAGACAATAAGGGAACCCTTGCTTGGAACGACCTCTTCAGCTCACGCAAGATACAGAATGCTGCATATTGGAAGATTGCCAACGTAGAGCTTGGCTACAACTTCCCCGACCGTTGGTTTAAGGGTCTTGTTACAGGTGTACGTGCCTACGTATCGGCACAGAATCTCTACACCTTTACAGGCTATAAGGGCTACAACGTCGACTATGCAGGCGGCACCTTCACACCGGGCTACAACTTCTGCTCGTTCCCGAGCGCACGTAGCTTCATGGCAGGTCTGCACTTCACATTCTAATAGAAACAATAACTAATAAACGTAAATCCAATTATGAAACTATATAATTATGCACTTGCAGCATTTCTTGGTCTGAGCGCAGTGTCGCTTACATCATGCGAGGACAAGTTGGAGCTTACCAACCCAAACCAGCAGACCACTGACAAGTTCACCTCCGACGATCTTGAGGAGTGTGTCATTGCTGCCTACAACCACATACGTATCGAAGGTTCAACAGGCCGTGTGGGTTATACCATCGACCTCACTCGTGGTGACGAGGTATGGAACTCGTCACAGGTTTGGTATCTTGAGTTCGACAACTTCAACGCACCAATCACCAACGAAATCACCGAGTGGCCCTGGCGCGAGGCTTACTATACTATTAATGTGTGCAACTTCATCCTCTCTCGCACTGGCAACGACGATGCCAACCTCACTGAGGCAATGAAGCGCATCAAGGGTCAGGCTCTCTTCCTGCGTGCCTTCTCTTACTTCAACCTCGCTGGTTACTATCAGAATGTGCCCCTCATCACCGACTACGATACATACTCAACACTCGACGGTCTGTATGGCAAGACCAACTCGTACGACGAGGTACTTGACCAAGTAGAAGCCGACTTTAAGGAAGCTATGACCTTGTTGCCTTCACGCGACGAGGGAGGCGAGTGGGCTAAGGGTCGTGCCACATGCGGTTCGGCTGCCGGCTACTATGCACGTGCTCTTATGCAGCGTCATAAGTATGATGAGGCTCTGACAGTGTTGAAGGACATCATTGGCAAGAAGTATGGCAAGTATGACCTTGTAGCCAACTACGGCGACAACTTCCGCGAAGGCTCAGCCTACGAGAATAATATTGAGAGTTTGTTCGAAGTACAGTATCTCGATTATGGTACACAGGGTACCGACGACGAGTGGACACCAGTAAACACATCGCCTAACGCTACACAGGGACATGCCGTAGAGTCTAACTTCTGTCCGGGCGACTTTGGTGGTTGGGCAGACCTCTCTGCTTCGCCTTGGCTCTACAACCTCTTCAAGAGCGAGCGCACAACAGCAGGCAAGCTCGATCCACGTCTCTACTGGACACTCTGCACATACGAGAACGATTGGGAAGGATTTGAGAACGGCAACGTTGCATATACTCAGAAGATTGCTTCAGACAGAAACCTCGTTACCAACAACCTCAATGGCGGTATACCTATTGCCAAGTGGACCAATATCCGTACCAATGTTTGCAGCACTGTTGTTACAGGTCTTCACTGCGGTATTAACCTCCGCATGATGCGCTACTCTGACGTATTGCTCCGTGCAGCCGAGTGCGAGAACGAGGTAAATGGACCTACACAGCAGGCTATCGACTGGATAAACAAGGTGCGCGAGCGTGCTGGACTTAAGGATCTTAAGCTTGCCAACTTCGACACTAAGGATAAGTTGTTTGAGCAGATTGCCAATGTAGAGCGTCCTAAGGAGTTTGGTTGCGAGTTTGGTCGTGGTCTTGACCTCATCCGTTGGGGATTCTTCTACGATGCAGGTCGTCTGCAGCAGATGAAGGAGCACAGCGTTGTACGCAAGGGTACCGATGTTAAGCCAGGCGATGCAGTGTCTTACTCAGAGGTAGGCAGCGATGCAGCTGTTATCTGCCCATTTGATACATACGTTTCGGGTCATGAGTTCTTGCCTATCTCGCAGAATACACTCAACAACAACCCGAACCTTGTGGGTAACTCAGCCAACAACTCTACCGACAACTCTACCTACTTCAAGGAGAAGGGTTGGACAGTACATCCGGTTGTTAATCTCAAATAGAATATGGTGGTACGGCTTCGAGCCGTACCTCCTATAAACACCTAAATCATAACAATCAATTTTAGCAAATACAATTATGAAACATATAAGCAAATTGGCATCCGTATTCTGCACCGCCGCCCTGGCGATGACAACACTAACCGGATGCGAGGGCAGCGACATCTTTGGTGTTAATAGTCCCGACTGGCTTTCGGAGAAGATCAACGATATAGCCAATGCCAATAAGGGCCAGGGAGCGAAGATTTCGCCTACAACACTTGGTAATACCGACTGTTCGTCTGCATGGTGGGATGCTCACCTTGATCAAGACATCAAAATTGAGAGCAACAAGGTTTATTCTACAACCTTCACCAACTACTCATCACTTGCCAACAACTATAACAACTATGTTGTAGTGTTGCGCAAGGCGGACAAGACAGAGTATTGCTGTCTTCGTTCGGACGACTATGGCTGGGGCGACAGCTATGCATCATGTACGCATAGCAACACCGCTTCTGGCGATTGGGCTGGTTGGCTTGCACAGATGAATGGTGCCAAGGTTACGGTCACCGTTACCAACTATGGCGACAATACATGTGACGTTGTAGCAGATGTTGTTGGCACTGAAGGCTTGGTTTCGCAGCAGAAGTACACAGGTATTCCTGTTGAATCGGGCGACCTCTACCTCGACTTCACTGTTGACGGATGCTACTATGTGTTCGACAAGGACGAGATGGATGTAACAGATGCCGTAGACCAGCAGCCAGTATCTATGCAGCTTGTGAATGTTCCAGAGGAAGTGAACCTCGGTTCAGAGCTTTCAGACTTCACATCGCAGATTAAGGCTCAGGTTACATACGATGGCGGTACTGTTAAGGAAGTAGCTTCAAGTGATCTTTCGTTTATGGTAGTTCCCGACTTCAACACACTTGGCGAGAAGTACATCGTTGCTACTCTCAACAAGACTCTCCTCAACAAGCAGGCAGACAAGACCATCAACGCAAGCGCTAAGTTTAAGGTTGTTGACACTCCAGTCAAGGTAGAGCTTGTAAGCAAGCCAAAGCACACCAACTACTACATCTACAACTCGGATGCCCTTCTTGGTGTAGAGCGCACATTGGCATTCGATACAGAAGGTCTTGAGGTTAAGGGTACATATCAGGACGGTCGCACAGAGATTCTCGACAACTCTAAGTTGACATTCTCTACTATCCCTGCTACAGTAGGCGAGCATAAGGTTGTTATTACAGCCAATGGCGGCAAGACAGTTGAGGTAACTATTAAGGTGAACGAGTCGAAGGTTACTGCTGTTACTCCAGAACCAAAATCTCTTGGTGCAGCCGATTGTTCAGCAGCATTCTGGTCAGTATGCACAGACGACATTAAACTTCCGGCTGGCGCAACACGTGAGTTCAAACTCACCAACTACACATCTGGTGCAGGCAACTGGAACAACTACTATGTTATCCTTCGCGATGCAGCCAAGTCAGCACCTGAATATGCAGTAGTACGTGCCGATAACTATGGTTGGGGTAGCGGTTATGACGCTTGTGCACATGTTGGCACACAGCTTGAGGCTTATGCCGACTGGGCTGGATGGCTTGCCACAATGAATGGTGCAAAGGTTAAGGTATATGTAACCAACTGTAACAACGGTACTGCTGATGTTCAGGCAATTGTTACAGGTACCGACGGTACAGAGACCTATCAGTGGTACACAGGTATAAACAATATCAATCCAAGCGACTTGTTCGTATCGTTTACAGTAGACGGAAGTCATTTGGTATTTGAATAATAACAAAAATCTGAAGAGGGTCTGTCAAAAAGGAGTTATTGAAGTTAAGAAGAAGTTAATCTATCTACGATGGATGGAAGTTCTTGCTTAGGCAAGCGGCAAAGCCGAGCGAACGGATAAATACATTGCTTTCAGCAAATTATACATATGTCCGAGAACTTCTGATAACTTCGGGCTATACCCAACTTCCTTTAACTTCCATTTTGACACACCCCCTTTTTAATTAATATTTCTATGAAGAATCTATTACTACCCATATTAGCCCTCTTGGCAATGTCTGCCTCAGCGCAGACCAATCTAACCGATGCCGATCTTCAGGGTGCATACAGTGCTCGTCAATATAACAAGCGCGTGGTATGTCACGATCCATCTATCGTTATCGATGATATCAGCAATCCCTCATCGCCCACATATTATATATATGGCTCACATCTTGGCAAGGGCAAAACCACTGCCGCACAGAACTATCAGGAGTGGACCGTATTCAAGGCAGATGAGGGAAATACAACAGCAACAAACAGCCTGTTCTGCAATACAGGCGGTGTGCTTGTAAACTACTCGCAGGCCTACACTACACATGCTATTACATCCGTTAAGGACTACAGCGGTAAGAGCGTAACCTTTGGCAACTTCGATGCCCACGGATGGCAGCGTAAGGGCAACACTGTTAAGGGTATGCAGTGGGCACCCGACGTTATCTACAACAAGACCATGAAGAAGTGGTGCATGTATATGAGCTTGAATGGCGACAATTGGTGCTCAAGCATCGTATGTTTTACAAGCGACAATATCGAGGGCCCATGGAAGTATCAGGGTCCGGTAGTGTTCTCTGGTTTCTTTGGAAAGTATGCACACAATTCATATGCAGCTGCTAACGATTGGAAGAACACCGACCTTGCTATTGCAACTGGTGCAACATCGTTGCCTGAGAGATATAATGTTGGCGACAAGTGGGGCACATTTTGGCCTAACTGTATAGACCCATGTGTGTTCTATGACGACAACGACAACCTTTGGATGAGCTATGGCTCATGGTCGGGTGGTATATTTATGTTGAAACTTGATGCAACTAATGGTTTGCGCGATTATACTTATCAGTTCCCGTATGAAGTTAATGGCAAAGCTGCAACACAGGGTGCTGCCAACGCTAATACCACAAGCGATCCTTACTTTGGCAAGAAGATAGCTGGCGGCTACTATGTATCGGGTGAGGCAAGTTATATAGAGAAGATTGGTTCGCACTATTTCCTCTTTATGAGCTATGGCGGACTCATCAGCACAGGAGGTTATCAGATGCGCGTGTTCCGTTCGGATAATCCAGAAGGACCATACGTAGATTGCAACGGCACATCTGCAATTACAAAACGCTATCTTTTGAATTACGGAGCCAAGACAGCCGATAATCGTGGAGTGTTGCTCTTTGGTGGCTACAAGTGGGATCCGATGTCGGGAGCAGAGGTAGCACAAGGTCATAACTCGGCCTTTACCGATAAGCAGGGACGTTCTTTCGTTGTATATCACTCACGCTTTACTAATAAGGGCGAGGGTCATGAGGTGCGTGTTCATCAGCTATTCCTTAATGATGAGGGTTGGATTATGGCTGCTCCGTTCGAGTTTGACGGCGAGACTATTACCAACAACGATATTGCTACAAAGGCTTCTATAGCCGACAGCGAGATAGCAGGCGACTATCAGTTTATGCGTCACGAATATGGTCAGGACACAGAGAATAAAGCTTACGAAACAGCAGTAAACATTCGTCTCAATGCCGACGGCACTATAACAGGTAGTGAAGAAGGAACATGGGAGCGTACAGCTGGCACTGATTATATACACCTTACTATTAATGGTGTTGTATATCGTGGTGTACTTGTTCGACAGACTATCGACTATACCAATATACCGGCTATAGCTATTGCTGCCCTTTCTTCATCAAGCGGTTCTACAACACTTGGTCAGAAGTCGTATACCAAGCAACAGCAGGTATGGGCAGTTAAGGCAGATGCCAAGGCAGCCATTAAGTATACAGCCAACAAGATAAATCTTCCGTTCGATGATGGTACCGTACTTGAGGAAGCACCTGTTCTGCCTACAGAGGGATTGCTTGGCACTAACGTTTCTTGGAAATCAAGCAACGAGTCGATTCTTACATCCGATGGTATTGTTAAGGGTCAGGGCGAGGTAACAATGACAATGGTTATAAGCAAGGACAACTATGTATACACCAAGGACTTCACCCTCAATGTTGAGGCTGATGTAGTGGCAGACGCTCCAGTTTACTATCCTGAGTCGATGGAGAAGAATACTAATGCCGCTTTCTGGGTAAACTTCTCTAAGGACTATTACAACATGAAGAAGGGTGGCAAGGCAGAGTTTAAGTTCTACAATTACAGCAACAAGAAAGCCAATTGGAATAACTGGTGTCTTATTGCAGCAACAGCCGAGCGTGGAGCCGAAGGTTATTCAGAGCACTTTGCATTGCGTGCCGACAACTATGCTTGGTTTGCAGCAGCAGGAGGCAATACTGTCGAAAACACTTCTAACATCGACTTCACAATGCAGAGCGAATACAATTGGGATACATTCAAGGACGATATGGATGGCTCGTTGGTTGATATGAACGTTGAGTTTACTACAGGCAATGTGGTTAAGGTAGTGTCTACCATCACCACAAAGGCAAAGAAGGTATACAACTACTCGTTCAGCATGAAGCTCGTTGAGAACCAGTCGAACGTAACCCTATTCTTTGTTAACGAAGGCTCGTATATCGACGGCTCAAGCATTGCTACCGGTATAAAGACTCCAATGGTTATTACCAAGAAGACTGAGAGCGAGGGCAAGTGGTACAACCTTAATGGACAGCAGGTAGATCGCTCTTACAAGGGCATTGTCGTTGTTAATGGACGTAAATTCTTGAATAAGTAATTCTTTAACAACAATTGTATAATAAATGATTCGAGCAAAATGTTTAATTGGAGCAATGGCATTCGCCATTGCCCCAATCTCCAATACAGTCCAGGCTCAAACAGCCCCACCGCCTGTTCCTCTCGTTGTAGATACTCCAATGGTACACGATCCCGTTATGGCATTTGAGGATGGCAAGTACTATCTCTATTGTACGGGTCATGGCATAACACAGATGACATCTACTGACCGTCATCATTGGACTATCAAGCCAGATGGTGTGCTACCTGGAAACAAGATTCCGGCATGGACACGCGATAGTGTACCAGGTTTTGAAACTCATATTTGGGCGCCAGACGTAATAAAGTATGGTGACAAGTGGTATCTAACTTATTCGTGTTCTACATTCGGCAAGAACACATCAGCAATAGGACTACTCAGTAATACATCGCTTGCCAATGCTGACGGATGGAAAGACGAGGGTTGTATAGTTGCCTCAAAGGGCGAGCGTGACAACTGGAATGCTATCGACCCTAATATCATTATCGACAAGAAAGGCAATCCATGGATGACATGGGGATCGTTTTGGGATGGCATTCAGATGATACAGCTTGACCGTACTATGCACGTAAAGCGTGGTGCTAAGCCAATGACTATTGCCAGACGTCATGCTGTGGGTGACATTAATGTAGAACCTAACCCAACATCCCAGTTTGCTGGCACCAATGCCATAGAGGCTCCGTTCATAATGCAGCATGGTGGCTACTATTATCTGTTTGTAAGTTGGGACTATTGCTGTCGTGGATCAAAAAGCAACTACCGTGTTGCTGTAGGCAGAAGTAAGAAGGTTGCCGGTCCATATCGCGACCGCAATGGTAAGGATATGCGTCAGGGTGGTGGCACTATTGTCATCGAAGGCGATAAACAAGAGTTTGAAGCGGCAGGACATTGCTCAGCCTATTCGTTTGCAGATGGCGACTGGTTTGTATGTCATGGATACAGCATTCCTAAGAATGGAGTGCCATTGCTTATACAAAAGAAAATAACGTGGACGGCTGATGGCTGGCCCACACTGGAATAATATAATTCACTATTTATATAATTAAAATAATGAAACGTAACAAAATATTTCTCGCGGCGTTGCTCGCTTCGTCTCTTGCAGCCAACGCCCAAGTAAAGATAAATGTTGATGCCGCTAATCCCGGCATCAAGGTATCGCCAAATCTATATGGCATTTTCTTTGAGGACATCAATCATGCTGCTGACGGCGGATTGTATGCCGAACTTATCAGCAACCGCTCGTTTGAGGATAGTGACAATGCTATACCTACATGGCGCACATCAGCCTCGAATGGAGCAAGCATAACAAGTCAGCTTGTAAGCAAGGCTCTGTTGAACAATGCACAGGGTAAGGCATTGCAGATAACTGTAAAGGCTGACAAGGCTGCAACTGCATCGCTTATCAACGAGGGATTCTGGGGCATCAATGCAGTACAAGGCAGAACATACAAACTATCACTCTTTGCAAAAGGCAACTATAAGGGAGGATTAAAGGCACGTTTGATAAGTGCTGATGGCAAGACTGTATATGCCGAGACAACAGTTGATGCCGCTATTGGCAAGAAATGGAACAAGTATACAGCCGAGCTTACTGCTAATGCTAATGACCCTAAGGCTCAGTTTGAATTGGTATTCGATGGCAAGGGCTCCGTTACACTTGATGTTGTAAGTCTGTTCCCGCCTACATTCATGAACCGTCCTAATGGTTTGCGTCCCGACCTTGCACAACTTCTTTATAACATACGTCCAAAGTTCGTACGCTTTCCAGGCGGTTGCTATGTAGAGGGACAAGAATCTCCAGAGAATGCTTTCCACTGGGAGAAGACCATTGGTCCTATAGAACAACGTCCTGGACATAAGAATGTTAACTGGCGTTATCGCACAAGTGATGGTATGGGCTTTGACGAATATCTGCAACTTGCAGAAGACCTCAATGCAAAGCCTCTATATGTTGTGAATGTTGGTTTGTGGCATGGAGGTATGACACCTGTAGACAGCATTCAGCCTTGGATAGACGAGTGTATGAACGCTCTTGAATATGCCAATGGCCCCGTAACAAGCAAGTATGGTGCTTTGCGTGCAAAGAATGGACATCCAGAGCCATATAATATAGAGTATCTTGAGATTGGCAACGAGAACAATCAACCCGACCCTGCACTTCAGAGTGACCATTACTATGAGCGTTTCAAGAAGTTTAAGGATGCCGTGCTTGCCAAATATCCCAATATGCACCTAATAGGAAACGTGGTAGCTTGGGGTGATGACAATCCGACATGGGACAGCAAAGAGAGTGTTGAGTTGCTCGACGAGCATTACTATCGCAACCCAGCTTGGTTTGCCGAGAACTTTAACAAGTATGATACCTACAACCGTAAGGGTTCAGAGATATATGTAGGCGAGTATGCTGTTACACAGGGTTTTGGCAATATGGGATCGCTTGATGCTGCACTGGGCGAGGCTGTATATATGATGGGTATTGAGAACAATAGCGACATCGTTACAATGGCTTCGTATGCTCCTATCTTTGCCAACCTCAACGACCGTATGTGGGCACCTGACATGATTCAGTTTACATCCGACAAGGTATTCGGCACTCCATCTTACTATGTGCAGAACCTTATGGCCAACAACGTAGGCACACGTGTGCTTAAAGTAAACCAAACCAATCCTTATAAATATGGAGATGTTCAGGTAAAGCCTGCTGTATGTCGTGTAGGCATGGGTACATGGGGCACACAAGTATCGTTCGAAGACAAAGGCTATACCGACGCTAACGGTAATGCATTGCCAATGACTTTACAGGAGTTGCCTACTGATGTGCGTGGCGACTGGAAGGTAGACGGTAATATTATCAAGCAGACATCCAATGGCGAGAGTTGCATACGTCTTAATCCAGGTGAGATAACCTCAGAGGGATATATATATAAGGTACGTGCGCGTAAGGATGCAGGCAATGAAGGTTTCCTCCTTATATTCAATTATGTGGACGACAAGAACTATTGTTGGCTAAACCTTGGTGGATGGAACAATACACAGCATGGTATTGAGCAAATTGTGGATGGCGCAAAGGGTCAGGTTGCCACAGTATCTGGAAATATAGAGACAGGTCGCTGGTATGACATAGAACTAAAGGTTAAGGGCGACAGCATTTTTGCAAGCTTGGATGGTAAGGAGATATTTGCCTCTAAGCTTCGTGCAAACACTCTGCCTGGCGTATTCTCAACAGCTACATTGGACGAGAATACAGGCGAGGTGATACTGAAGGTTGCAAACACAAGCAGCGAAAACACTACAGCCGAGATTTGTCTTCAGGGCAAGACAATATCTAATGCTAAGCTTATTCGCCTTTCAGCAAAGAATGGCAAGGAGGAGAACACAATCGACAACCCGACAAATGTTTATCCTACAGAGACATTTGTTACAACATCTACAGATGGTGCTGTTGTGGAGATACCGGCAAATTCGCTAAATATATTTAGATTGAAATAAAGAGCTTTTTATCTGATAAAATCACCATAGACTTCTGAACTTGTAAAAGTTCAGAAGTTTTTTTTATCCCAAATCGGTCATTAGGATTTGGGTTAAAAAACTTGAAAACATTTGGTAGTCTCAATAATTATTGCGTAATTTACGCAACGTAAAAAGCGCAATAAGATTATGACAACAATTAACAATCCTTTCGTGATGTATGGATACAAAGGAGCAGAGTACTTTTGTGACCGTGAGAAAGAAACCGAGAAGATGATAACTTCGCTACACAACGAGCGAAATATCACGCTTGTCGCTCCTCGCCGTATGGGCAAAACAGGATTAATCCATCATGTCTTCCAACAGTTGGAAAAGCAATACGATGATGTGAAATGCTTCTACTTAGACATATTTGCCACCAAGAACTTGGAGCAAATGGTGCAGCTCATGGCTTCGGAAATCATTGGGAAATTAGATACAATTTCTCAATCCGCCCTGCGTAAAGTACAGGAGTTCTTCAGCAGTTGGCGACCAACGCTAACAATTGACGAACTGACAGGCATTCCAACATTTTCTTTGGATTTGAAACCAAACGAGGGACGAGAAAGCTTGAAGCGAATCTTCGAGTACATGAAGCAATCTGGAAAGCGATGCTACGTGGCAATAGATGAGTTTCAACAAATCATGAACTATCCAGAGAATGGAGTGGAAGCATTGATACGCTCTTACATCCAATTCCTTCCCAATGTATATTTCGTATTTTCAGGCAGCCAGCAGCACATGATGGAAGAGATGTTTTTGTCGGCGAACCGCCCATTCTTCCAGAGTTCTCTTGTAATGTCACTACCATGTATCGCTGAGTCAAAATATCTATCATTTGCCAATCGTCTTTTGTCATCACAAAAACGAGAAGTGGATGTAGACACATTCACCTATATCTACTCGCAAGCCGACAGCGTAACTTGGTATGTACAAGCCATCCTACATGGTATTTTCGAACATCGTGATGAGCAGATCAATAAGGACTTAGTGGATGAAGTGATTCAAGAGTTGATAGAGGAGCAAGCTATGGCATACCAAAACTATTGTGCATGGCTGACCGAAAACCAACAGTTACTCTTGTTAGCAATTGCCAAGGAGCAAGTAGTTTCCTCCCCACTTAGCCAACAATTCATCTTAACCCACCACCTACCTGCCACCAGCAGCGTAAAGACAGCTCTGAAGGCTCTGGTGGACAAGCAATTAATCAACAAAACACCAAAAGGCTACTTTGTCAGCGACCGCTTCTTTGCTAAATGGCTGGCAAGAGAGTATAAAAACTCAGTAAGGTAGGTTTCTGTTTTACGTCCTATGATTTGCTCAATATTGCTTGAAAAAGATAATTGTTATGGTGCAAAATTACGATAATTATTTGAGAAAACGAACGATACTTTAGCCAAATCGATGGTTTTTGGCTCGATTTGGCTAAAGTATCTAGTCATTCATGCAGTATATCTGTAGGTTTAGTAAACACATAAAAAAAGGTTGGATTCCTTTTCGTAAGGGAACCCAACCTTTTCTATTTTATCACTAATCTTTTTTAATCTTATATGCTTATGATTATTCTACTGTGCAGTAGATATTGTCTTTTGTCTTTCTTGTAGGATACAACTTGACTGTGTTACCTGCAACCTTAATGTCGCTACCACCTGCTGTCAGGTTGTTGAGACTTCCACCGAGGTTGATGTCCCATTCACCATTTACGCGGAACTTCCAACCGTCGGCTGTCACACCAACATTTGTTGCCTCGAAGCAATACTCTTCAGCATTCCAAGTCATGACTGCGTCGCCAGCCCAATTGTTGAAGTTACCAATCAGACCCATGGTCTCAACCTTAGTGGCTGTGATAGTGCCTTCTGAAAGATTAACATCCATGTAGTAAACACCTTCGCCGTCATTTACACCGAGGTTTCCATTAGCAATGCCAGCAGCAGATCCATTAAATGTAACGAAGTTACTTGCAGCTATTGCTGTGTCCCAATTTCCTACTGCACGCTGGAACTTGAACTCGTAGCCAGCACCGTTAGGATCGGCCAAATAAACATAACCAGTGTATACGCCCTTTGCATCGTCTACGAGAGCAAGCTTCTGGTCGGATGACTTCCAACCATCAGTGCTACCGATGAAGTAGATGAATGGATCGTAATTAACCTCCTCTAAGGTATAAGAGTAGTCCATCATGTTGATAGAGAGCTTATACTTACCAGCCTTGGCAATCTTACCAGCCTTAGCGTCACCGTTGGTCAACAAACCTGTCATGCTGTCGTCGCCGTCAACCTTAGGACCTACTACGCCAGCAGCCCAGAAGTTACCGGCATCAACGTTCTTCTTAGGAATAATCTTCCAATACTGATTATCCTTGGTTGTCTCGAATGTGATGGTGAAAACAGGATCATCATATACATCCTTATCGCTGTGCTTGAATGCCTGCTTAGCACTTACAGTATTCCAACCGTCAACGGCTGGGGCATCACCAACGGCTTCGACATTAAACATATCGCCTACGAGGTAATAGCCATCTTCAATAACTGGAGCCTCAGGAATAGCCTTAACCTGGAATGTTGCAGATGTAGCCATCTTCACGGCTGTTGAGCCATTGCTTACCCATGCGTCAAGAGTAGCATCGATGTCGCGCTCTGTAGGACGCTTTCCCCACTTATCTACGATATAGCTTGTCAATTCAGCTGTTGCCATGTTGCCATCAGCATCAATGTCGAATGACTGACCGTCGAAGTTAATCTTATAATTAGGTGTATAAGCAGCGTTGGAAGAAGTGGGAGCAACAATGCTCGCCACTTTTACCTTCTCTGTATTAACGTCAGCCAAGTTGATGACATCAACAGGAGCTACGCTACCATTTCCGAATGCCACAGCTTCCTTCTGAGAATTTGTCTGTGGGTTACCCCAATCTGTGAAGTCCTCGGTGCAAGACACCATACCCATCAGAAGGGTCATTCCCAATAATATTTTCTTAATCATAATTGTCTTTGCTTAAAGTGATTTACAATTTAACGATGCTGAACGAACCTGTGATGTCGTTGAATGAGATGACGTACTTGCCTTCTGCCAAGCCGATGTTCTTGCCACCTGCATCACACTTTCCGTACATGTTGATAGCGCCATCTGCTGCACCATATCCCCAGCTGGTATCCCAAGAACCTGCAGTCTTGAACTTGAACTGTGCAGTCTCGCCGGCAGGAACATCCATTACATAGTACCAGGCGTGGTTCTCAACGCCCTCTGTGTTGTAAGGAAGCATTGGAGTGTCTACCCAATCGTTGAATGAACCACTAATCTGGATAGTACCATAGTTGTTGTTTACATCACCCTCGTACTTCTCCATCTTGGCTGTATTGTCAGCAGTGTTGATTGTAATGGTGTAGTAACCGGCTTCAGCAGCAACGATATGACCACCGTCACCACCGCCATTACGATTTTCTATTGTGCCTTTTTTAGCGCTGATTTCGTTATTGAGTATGGCGTTCATACTGTAATCCCAGTTGAAGTCTGAAGGCAGAATCTTGAAACCAGCTCCGTCGCACTCGGCCTTCTCGTTGTAATCACCAGTAAGGAAGTAGTTGGTGTATTCAATCTCACCAGCACCAGTCTTCTTGTCGTAAGAGAAGTTTGGCTTAAGGAACATAGGAAGTGCGTCTACTCCAATGCTCTTGGTGCCAGCCCACTTAGCGCCGAACATGTTACCTACAAGATACCACATTGTTGGAACAGCATCCTTCAGTTCAATATAGTAAGGCTTTACGTTGAGCTTTACTGAGTTTGAAGCGACAGGGTTCAGGTGGTTTGTGCCCTCAAGGATATAAGCGTTAACACGAACGTACATCTCCTGCTCGGCAGGAACATTCTCTTCTGTCCATTTAAGTATCTTTACCAATGCCTTGTCCATTTCTTCAGCAGAGGCAGAGATATCACATTTCTGTGTAGTGTTGCTAAGAACAGCGTAGTCTGGAACCTTTTCGCCACTCTCGTCTGCAGCAGCTTCATCAGTAGAAACTGTGAAGGTGTTGGTTGGAGATACCTGCACCTCGTATGTCGCATTGATAGGAGCATTGTCTGCTGTATACTTAGGCTGTGACCATGTAAGCTCAAGACCAGTAGATTTTTCCAAATCAATAGTCGAATTTATATATTCAGGAGTATTCAACGTAAACTCAGTAGGCTGTATAAGCGTAGGATTTGAGTCGTTGTCATCCGAACATGATGCGAATAAGCTGATGATGCCGAGAAGCAGAGCACCCATCATATATTTATTCTTCATATTGCGTTTACTTTTATAGTTCTATTTTTACTTTTATACTTTAGTTCTGAACCTCATTATATCCGTCGATCTGTGTCAGGTTCTTGTTAGAAAGAATCTCTGAAGATGGGATAGGATATAGATTATTGGTCTTAGCGAATGTTGTACCTTTAGTGCTACCACCCTTAAGCTCCCATTTGTATGTAGCCTGAGTTCCACCAAACTGATTGAAACGAATCAAGTCGGTACGACGAAGACCTTCGCAATAAAGCTCGCGAGAACGCTCGTCAAGGACATCGTTAAGAGTGTAAGAAGGACGTACGGCTGCGTGGGCACGATTGCGGAGAGCGTCGATATAACCCTTAGCCTTAGCCGAACCCTCACCATTGATGTGCATCTCAGCCTCTGCTGCATTGAGGTAAGCCTCAGCTACACGGAAGAGGAAGAAGTCGATGTCTACGTTGTAGCTGTCGTGAGGAGTACCACCATTAGAATAGTTGTTATTCCACTTTGGTGTTGCAATACCCTTGACAAACTTGTCGTTATCTCCAAGTTCCAAGGTACGAGCACCGTCAGCATTGCCCTTACCCCAAAGGATAGCACGGTCGTCAACGTTCATATCGCGAATTTCTTTTGCCGACTTGTTCACTACTACAGAAGGATCGGTGAAGAACTTCTCTACGAATTGTGGACGAACACGCATACCTGACCATGTGTTGGCAGTAGTGGCTGCGTCCTTATCTGTAACAGTCTGCATCGTAGCATCCCAAAGAGCAGCTACATAGAACATAGAACCACCCCATCCCTGAGTCTTGTCTCCATCTTGCATCAATGGGAGAAGAGCCTCGCAGCTTGCACCATTCGATCCATTGTCGCCCATGAAGAGCAAGTCGTATGGCTTGTAGCCATTAGCCTTTGCCTCTTCAGACATCTTGCTGTCATCGAAGAGTGCATAGCCAGTAGAAGGATCGATGATCTTCTCGGCATATTCGAGAGCCTTGTTCCAATAAGGATTGTTCTGACCATCGTTGTTAAGATATGTACCGGCATTGAGGTACAAACGGCTCAAGAGCAACCAGCATGTGCCTTTGTCGATGCGACCATAGTTGGGGTCTGTATCGCTGGTCTCTGCCTTAGCCTCCAACAAGTTTGGCTCAGCTTCGAGCAATTCTTTTTCTACCCAGCCGAACAAGAATTCACGGCCCATCTGAAGAAGCTCTGCGCGAGTGTAGCTCTTGCCTTCCTCAAACTTAGAGTTGTAAGAGTGTGCCTGACGCGGAGTCTCAGCCGAAATCTTGTCAATGAATGTCGGATCGCCGAAGAAGTCGAGCATAAGGAAATAGCTGTAAGCGCGAAGCACGCGTACCTCAGCATACTTGGTTGTCTCAGCCTTGGCAGCATCGAGACTTAAGAAGTGGTTCTCGTAAGAGATGTTCGACATCAGACGATAGTACAAGTTCTTCAATGTAGCATTACCCGGATCGAACTTATTGTAGCCAACATCTGCGATACCGCCATCCGACCACCAGCAGATTGCTTCGTCGGTAGGTACCTCGTTGAAGTTGAACAGGTTACGTAGAAGGGTTGACTTACCATTGTCGTCGATAGTGAAATCGGCATTACCGTCATTACCTTCCATGATAAGACCAGCATAGCACTTGCTGTACAAGCCTGTAATGTTTGGAGTAGCGTCAACATTAGGATCAATGTTTCCCTTGTCCAAATCATCCATACAAGAGCTCAAACTTGCTGTAAGCAGAAGAGCTACTGCAGGGGCAATTGTTTTGAATTTATTGAGTTTCATATCGAAATCTATTTATAATTGTTAGAAGTTGAGGTTCAGACCGAGCAAGAATGTGCGGCAACGTGGATACATGCTGTCGTCCTTGCCTGAGTTTACTTCAGGGTCGATACCTTTGTACTTTGTGATAGTGAATACGTTAGAGCATGAGGCGTAGATACGGCCTGATATACCCTTATAGTTGCCACCCTTCAACAGATTGTTGAAGTTATAGCCCAATGTGATGTTGTCGCACTTCAAGAAGCTACCGTTCTGTACAAAGTAGTCGGTAAGAGGATAGTTGTAAGAAGTCCAGCCTAAAGCTGCTATATCCTTTGTTGAGTTCTTGTAATATCCCTTAGCGCTGCAAATCTCTTTAGTGTTTATCGCACCTTCTGCGTATCCATTGTAGAGATAGTTGCCTAAGCTTACACGGAAGTTGCTACCGAGATCCCAGTTCTTGTACGAAACCTTGAAGCTGAAACCACCTGTCCAAGGAGCTACGATATTCTTATAGAAGTATCTATCGTTCTCATCGATTGTTCCATCGCCATTGCGGTCTACATAGCAGCCCATGATAGGACGACCGTTCTGGTCGTATACCTGCTGGTATACCAGGAATGAGTTGGCTGGCTTGCCTACCTTATGATAGGTTACAGCCTGATTCTGACCTACCTGCATACCTGCTTCCATCAAATCACGACCGCCTGCAAGCTCTGTAATCTCGTTCTTGTTGTAGGCAGCGTTAACGCTAAGTTCTACGAACCAATCCTTTGTCTGGATAGGACGACCTGTGATAGCAACCTCAAAACCCTTGTTCTCCAATGTTCCTGCATTCATTAGGAGGGCATTGTCGAAGTTCTGACCTGCAGCAATGGTAGTTGTACTGAGCAAGTCAGTTGTTTTGCGGTAGTAAGCATCAAGGTTTACGGTCAATCTCTGGTTGAACATACCATAGTCGATACCTACGTTCCATGTTGTGGTTGTCTCCCATGTCAGTTCGTCATTGTATGCCAATGGGCGATAGAGCAGACCAGTATTGTTACCGCCACCGATAGGATAGAGGAAGTGATTGCTTGTACTCTTTAAATAGGTAGCGGTGTAATACATTTTACCAGTATCCTGCTGACCTGTCTTACCCCAACCAAGGCGGAGCTTCAAGTCGCTGATAGCATTTACATCCTTAAGGAAGCTTTCTTCCTTAACGCGCCATGCGAAGGCTGCTGATGGGAAGAAGCCCCAACGGTGTCCGTCGGCAAAGCGGCTTGAACCATCATAACGTGCTGTGAAAGTAAGGAGATAACGGTCAAGCAAAGAATAGTTGGCACGACCATACCAGCTCACGAGATAAGTCTGGCCTCTCCATCTGCTTGTATCGAATGACTTTACAGTTCCTGCAAGAGCTTCGCCCTTGTCGTTCTTGCCTTCGAAGGTTGATGGATACATTGACTTGCTCCATTTGTCGCCCCAATACTTCATGTGGCTATACTCGTAACCAGCCATGATGTCGAAGTGGTTGGCCTTGTTGAAGTCCTTAGTATACTGGGCATAAGCTGTAGCCGTGAGGTTGTACTTCTTCTCCTTGTCTTCGCTATTGCCACCATAGTAGAATCCGTATGTAGATTGAGGATTATTGGTGTTGTACTCACCACCGGTTGTATATTCACCAGCTAAGTTAGCATGCAAATGAAGGTCTTCGAAGCCATGAATCTTATAGTCAGCCTCTACGTTGCCCAAGAGAACGTGTGCACTCTTGTAGAAGTCGTAGTTCTCTACCTTTTCTACTGGGTTTGTAGGAGCGTCATCATTGCGATTGTATGGGAATGTTGGGTCGTATGATGTAGTAGGTAATGCCCACTGCCAATAACCTCCCCAGTTCTTGAATTTCTCGTCGCTGCTCTTTACAGGGCGAGTAGGATCCATGTTGATAGCTGCGCCTACAGCATCTGCTCCACCAGGAACAGTCTTTGAGTAAGAATACTTACCGTTGATGTTAATGTTGAGGTGCTTGTTGAGCAATGAAGGATTGATGTTGAAACCTGCGGTAACACGCTTGTAGTCTGAACCCTTCAAGATACCTTCCTGACCAGTGTAGCCTGCGCTGACACGATAAGGCATAGACCAAGACTGCTTGTTGATGCCACCAGTAAGGCTTACATTATGCTCCTGGCTAATGCCGTTACGATAAATCTCGTCCTGCCAGTCGGTATCGAATGTACCTGCTGCATAGTTAGGAGTACCATCCTCGTTGTATTCCTTCCAGCCTAATCCTTGGTAGGCAGAAGAATCTTCGCCATAATAATTCTTGATGAAGTCGACATATTCTTTTGCGTTCATCACATCCAGCTTCTTGGCGATAGTACTTACAGAAACAGTACCATTGTAAGAAACCTGAGGCTTCTGGCCGCTGCGACCCTTCTTTGTTGTAATGATGATAACACCGTTAGAACCACGCGAACCATAGATAGCTGTAGCCGAAGCGTCCTTCAATACAGTGAAGCTCTCGATATCATTAGGATTGACAAGAGACAGAGGGTTATTAACACCCTTAGTGTCATTGTTATCCATTGGCATACCGTCGATAACGATCAATGGGTTGTTGCTTGCTGTCAAAGAAGCACCACCACGAATACGAATCTGAGCACCATCACCAGGAGCACCTGATGCAGAGTTTACGTTTACACCAGCAATCTTACCCTGGATCATGTCCTGAGCTGAAGTAATAATACCATGGTTTTTGTCATCTGGCTTGAGGGCAGTAACCGAACCCGTCAAGTCGTTCTTCTTAGCCACACCATAACCGATAACGACAACGTCGTTAAGAGTTGTAGATGTGTTCTTAAGTTGAATCTTAAGATCCTGTCCGGCAACAACCTTAAGAGGCTCGTAGCCGATGTAAGTGATTTCGAGAGTAGCCTTCTTGTCGGCGGCGATAGAGAAATTACCGTCGATGTCGGTCACAGCACCAGCCTTACCGCCAACAACCTTGACGGATGCGCCTATGACAGGCTCGCCGGTCTCGTCTACTACGTGGCCTTTCACAGTAATTTGCTGTGCAAAGGCACTTGCCGAAAGAAACAGACCTGCTGATAGCGTAGCTGTCCTAATGGCATTTTGGAATTTAACCTGCTTCATCATTGTAGCTTTAGATATTAGTAAAATATTGTATTTGATTTCTATTGATATGGTTTATTTTTTAGATAGGTTGATTCCTATTTTAGATAGGTACTATTACAGTTTAGATGTGGTTCTACAAAAGCGGTTTTTAATCGTTTAAGAGCTTTTCTCTAATTCTATCTTTTTGGTTTTTATTGAACTCACGTGCAAAATTATGATGTTAATCAATGCGATGTATGTTTTTTGTTCATAAATATTGCTATTTAAGTGTGCAAACGTTTGCAGTTAATGTAAACGTTTGCATCGTTTGATTCACATCAAAAAACACTTTTGTATTGCTATATTAAAATAATGTCATACCTTTGCAACAACTTATTAAAATTACAAACATCTACAGTATAGCTAATCAATTTACCCATGCCGGAACTTTTGCCTACAACAATGAAGGATATAGCCAAACATTTTGGTGTATCCATTGCAACAGTATCAAGATCCTTGAACGGTTCAGACCGTGTAAATGCCGAGAAGCGTCGCCTTATCTGCGATTATGCTCATGAGCACAACTTCTATCCCAACGACATTGCAAAGTCGCTGCGCAACTCGAGACGTGCACCTATCAAAGTGATTGGAGTTATTGTACCCGAGTTTACCCACTATTATTTCTCCACCATTCTTAATGGTATTGAGGCAGCTGCCGCAAAGCGCGGTTTCCGCATTATTGCCACAACATCAAGAGAGTCGTACGAAAGCGAGGTGCGCATATGTCAGATGTTTGAGGCACACCAGGTGTGTGGCGTTATAGTATCACAAGCAAAGGATACTATGAAATTCGACCATTTCCAGTCGCTTGTAGATCGTGGAATACCTGTTGTTTTTTACGACCGTATATGTACTGGTATTGAGGCATCGCTTGTTGTGGTTGACGACTACCAGGGTGCATTTGCTGCCACAACGTATCTTGTAAGTACTGGTTGCCATCGTGTTGCTTATTATGGTATGCGAGGCAATACTGTGCTTGGACGCAACCGCTTTAATGGCTACCGCGATGCGCTGATAAAGGCAGGTATTGAGCCAGATCCTTCGCTTGTATATGTTTGCGACAATAGGGATGATGCCGAAAGAATAACACCAGATGTACTAAAACGCCCAGACCGTCCAGATGGATTCTTCTGTGTGAATGATGATACTGCCATTGGTGTTATGTACACTGCAAAGCATGCCGGATTCAATGTGCCTGAAGATGTATCGGTATGTGGATTCACCAACGGACAGCGTTCTGTAGCTTGCGATCCTCAGCTTACAACAGTAGAGCAGCGAGGTGAGAAGGTGGGCGAGGAGGCTGCCACCATACTTATGAATAAGGTGGAAGGACTGTCGCCTAAGAATAAGATTGAGAAGAAAGTGGTGCGCACACGTTTGGTAGTGCGAGGTAGCACCCGTGGGGAAATCAACGAATAGACCAATAAATAAAAAACCAAATAACAATGAAACCAAAACCAAATCAAAGTTTCTGGAGCTTGTGGAATTTAAGCTTCGGATTCTTCGGCGTACAGATAGCCTACGCCCTGCAAAGTGCAAACATCTCGCGTATATTCGCAACGCTTGGTGCCGACCCGCATAACTTGAGCTATTTTTGGATTTTGCCTCCACTTATGGGCATCCTTGTGCAGCCTATAATAGGTACATTAAGCGACCGCACATGGACTCGATTCGGCAGACGTATACCTTATCTCTTTATTGGTGCTGCCGTAGCTGTGGCTGTGATGTGTCTGTTGCCTAATGCAGGCTCGTTCGGCATGGCTGTAAGTACGGCTATGGTGTTTGGTCTTATCTCGCTAATGTTCCTTGATACCAGCATCAATATGGCTATGCAACCTTTCAAGATGCTTGTGGGCGACATGGTTAACGAGAAGCAGAAGTCGTTGGCTTATTCAATACAGTCGTTCCTGTGCAACTCTGGTTCGGTTGTTGGTTATCTATTCCCATACATATTTACTGCTGTTGGCATTGCCAACGAAGCTCCTAAGGGGGTTATTCCAGATTCGGTTATCTACTCTTTCTATATAGGTGCGGCCATCCTTATTCTCTGCGTGCTCTATACTACATGCAAGGTTAAGGAATGGAACCCCGAGGAATATGCCGAATATAATGAGGCTAAGCCAGAGGAAGAGGAGCAGAAGGCATCGTGGATAGAACTGCTGAAGCATGCTCCGTCAATGTTCTGGAAGGTAGGACTGGTGCAGTTCTTCTGCTGGGCAGCCTTTATGTATATGTGGACATACACCAATGGCACCATTGCCGACACTGTATGGCATACCACAGACACTGCCTCTAAGGGTTATCAGGCAGCAGGCAACTGGGTTGGTGTGCTGTTCTGCTGGCAGGCAGTAGGTTCGGTGCTTTGGGCTATGGCTTTGCCTAAATTCAAAAATGCCAAGCTGGCTTATGCTCTTAGTCTTGTAATCGGTGGCATAGGTTTCGCTATGGTTCCGTTTGTAGGCGATAAGGACCTGCTTGTTGTTCCGTTTATGCTTATCGGTTGTGCTTGGGCTGCCATGCTTGCCATGCCATTCACCTTTGTAACCAATGCTCTTGAGGGTTATGGACATAAGGGAGCTTACCTCGGACTGTTCAACGGCACAATCTGTATACCTCAGATTATAGCAGCTGTTGCAGGCGGTGCAATATTGTCGCTTGTAGGTTCTGTACAGAGCAACATGATGATTGTGGCAGGTGTACTGCTTGTGCTCGGTGCTTTCAGTGTAGCGCTGATAAAGGATAATAAATAAAAAAAGAATCGTCCGGCATTTGGAGTGATAGAGGCTCATTTTTAGCTCTGTCTCGCTCCAAATGCCGGATGAATTTTTTTAGCAATAAGTGTCTTGTCAAAGTAATATAATTTCTTTGGCCATTTAATATTATATACTTTGCCATTTAATATAATATACTTTGCCATTTAATATATATATACT
>ERZ1023701.10-NODE-10-length-89757-cov-12.180687_pt1 | contig 89757 bp, 71 predicted proteins | sample MGYA00380350_ERZ1023701 | MGnify/ENA primary metagenome ERZ1023701 (study PRJEB33179, sample SAMN07449025) | human gut metagenome | biome: Human-gut; feature: Human associated habitat; material: Faeces | host: Homo sapiens | place: India:Kasaragod | collected... | reverse complement strand
TATTGTTTATCAACAGGTTATAAAATGTATGTTTTTTGAGTGACGAAGTCAGGAATAAGCAAGTTTTCACCCATTAGACAATGCTTATGCCGAGCGTAATAATAAAAAAAGCCGCTGACATGCAGCGACTTTTTAAACTATAGGGTGGAGCTGGTGGGATTCGAACCCACGTCCAAACAGGGAAACCATATGCTTTCTACATGCTTATTCCAGCCTTCGGTTTTCGTGCTGCGACAAGACCTGGACCACCAATCGCAACCTTATCCTCTAAAACTTCATCAATGCACCGAGGCATACACAGACTATTTCCGATTTACCTGCACCGCTTGACCCTTAGATTCGGAACAACATCCTTGGAGCGATGTCTCGTTCCGCCAACCTTGTGGCGGAATAAAGCTAATCTACTGTACTTCGATTAAGCAGCGAGAGCGTAGTTGTTTTCGCCAATTAAATTTTTGATCACTCAGATTAAGGAGCTAGCCATCGAGGCTCCGCATGCTTACATACCATTTCATCCCGCTGTCAAATCCAGTCAACCCCGAGATGTTGCACCTCACTGAAACTCAGTGCTTTGCGTACTAAGAAACCCCATCGTGTTGACAATGTGTGGACATAAATCCTTGATTATCATCCCCATTTCAAGCGATTTCCTATTGCAAAATTAGTACAAATGCACGAAACTGCAAAATAAAACGCCAACATTTTGCATGTAACAACTCTCTATATCAGTTTTATTTTGCTGCATCAGCATATAATATGTCTATCATTTCATCTGCTATTTTATTGTCATCGATTCGCATAATATTACTCGTTTCTGAATTATAACCAAAGAAGTTCATATTTCCATACCAGACTATGTGTTTATCGATGATGGCACATTGTAGAGTTTGTACATTGTTACATACTACATCTATTCCTGCATTTGCCAATTCCATCTCATTAGCTCCCTCCTCTTTGATACGTATTGCCACATCAATACCGTTATGAAGAATGTTGGAAAGTATAGACATAATGGCTGGTCTATATTTAAACTTCACTTTGGGAACTGCTATTATAACAGAATGCTTAGCATTAGCCAAATCGTTTCGGAATGCCATTTCATAATTATTTCGTTCATATATCAGATTCCGTGGCTTGTTGTCTGATACAATCGTAACGGCATCTTTTCCATAGCCGGCAGCTGCGTATCCCTTTAGACGCTTGCGATACATCGAGTCGCAGAGTGGAATATGGATATCTACATAGTCATAGATTACCACTTCACTTTTTCCTTCATATTCCCGATGCAAACGACCCGCGTATTGTTCTACATTCCCTTTCCATGCAATAGGCATGGTAAGAAATAATGTGTTAAGACGAGGATAATCGAAACCTTCGCCCACATACTTTCCCGTAGCTACAATTACAAGTGACGCTGTTGAAGGTATTTCCTGAAGCTTTTGCAACGCCATACGCTTTTCCTTTGTGGATTCGGCTCCAATGAGTTGCACCACATGGTCAACATGTGGCGTTAGCATTTCTGCCAATAATTTTACATGTGCTGTACGTGTAGTTAAAACCAACGGAGTGTATCCCTTTAAAATGGCTGTTTTTACATCTTCGATGATAAATTCGTTTCTATTCACATCTTCAGACAAGGCTTGTGTAATTTGAACATAAGTCTTGTCTGAACGGAAAGAAGTGAATCTCGGAATCAAAATGCGTTTGAAAACTTGGTTTGCAATCTGTGCTTTCGCATCGGAAGTGTATCTTATTTTTCCACATTGCATAAAGATGATAGGTTGATGTCCATCTTTTCTGATAGGAGTCGCTGTTAAACCATAAACATAAGCAGCTGTCACATGCCTAAGTACCTGTTCAAAACTAACAGACGAGACATGATGACATTCGTCGACAACGACCATGCCGTAATCTCTGACAAAAGGTTTCACTTCGCCATCGGTCAAACAAGACTGTATCAAGGCAATGTCAATTATACCATGCAAGGAATTCTTGCCAGAACATAAACAACCAATGATAGATGATTGCTTCTTTCGTCCTCGTCTTCTTTCCGGTTCTTCTATAGTTTCGTTTACTTCTAGAAAGTTTTCCAATCGCTCTTTCCATTGTTCAAGCAAAGCTTTGTTATGGACAAGTATCAGAGTGTTAACCTTTCTCTTGGCAATCATTCCAATGGCAAATACGGTCTTTCCAAATGCTGTCGTGGCAGACAATGTGCCAATGTTATGCTTCGCAAAAGCTTCAATTGCCTTTTGCTGTTCTTCTCGGAGTTTGCCTTTAAACTTCACATTGATGCTCCGCCCTGGATTTGTTTTGTCAGAAATCGTAACATTGACATTATGTTGGCTTAAGACATCATAAACAGCATCTTCACATCCACGTGGAAGTGCGAGATAATCATCTGTCATTTCAGAACAAGAAATGATGCGTGGAATATTGTAAGTGGAAAGACGCATGCCTTGCTTTTCATAAAATTCAGGATTGCGGAAGGCCGCTATGCGCTTGAAAGCGTTCACACATTTAGCGGATAAGTTAGCTAAAGGTATATAAAGCATGTTTGCTCTTATCAGAACTATTTGTTTTGGATAGCAATCTGCTAAAGGAGTTCCTATTTGAGGAGTTTCCCAAGGCTTTGTCTCGCTGGACTTTGAAAGTTCGCCTAAGGTAGGCACCGTATGTTGTCGTAATAACAAATCAAGTTCTGCCTCTGAGAACTTATGTATTTGTGACAAAAACGTCCATTGATCTTCATACGCATTGAACTTGTTATCTACAAACACACTATTACCTTTGCGACGAGCCATTCCTTGCAACGGCAAAGCTACAAGATTTCCAAGACCACCTTCTGGTAAAGAGTCTTGATTGGGAAAGAAACGGTCATAAGACTTGAAAGACAATCGTGCCTCACGATTCATAGTTTCTGTCAAGATGGCATTTCCTAATTTGCGTGCCTTCAATGCTGTTATTGGTTTATCAAAGAATATCCAAACATGCGCTCCGTTACCAGAACGAGAACGTTCGATATAACATGGTACGTTCCAACTATTGCAGACATTAACGAATGCAAGAACATCATTCTTATAGCCATGTTCACAATTCTTGTCATCAAAATCAGTACATAAAAAGTAACAGGTATTATCTTGGCATATTGGGTATAGACCGATAACGTCACGTCCAAATTGATCTTTTCCAGCAAGATGGTTGAAGAAATCATTGTATGACAAATGTGCAAACATCCTGTTTGGGCAATCTGCACATTTGTATTTTCTCTTGTCACAATAATCTCGGTTCCATTCTCTTTCACACACCGGCTGATATCCTGCTTTTTGAGAAGATGGGCTATACCATCGTTTTGCGAATATGTCATCTCTACCTTTAAATAGGTTTTGAAATATTGCAACCTTTTCTTGTAAACTAAGCCGAATAGTATGGTCCGTAACAATATGAGTTGGTTGTTCTATAGTGCTGCTTTCTACAGAAACAGAATAAGAAATGCCATGCTGATCAAGTATTCTCTTTAACATAGCATTCTCTTTTTCCAATTCTTGCAGTCGCAAGGCTAACATGTCATTACGGCATTCTTCGGCTTGTTTCATAATCGTTTTTACCTTGATTGTCTGATTGTTTTTTCTGCCACACCAATAGCGTCAAGTGCTAAAGAGTCTTCCCCCTCAAGCGCATCCAATATCTTGTCAGCAAGCCACAATGTTAGCATTTCCTTTTCATCCACATGAAAGTATTCTGCCAACATTGTCACCTGACTACGCTTTGCTCGTCTGTCCCCACGCTCAATCTTACTGAACATGGGAGTATCTATTTCTAAGTATGCAGCTAACTGGCGCTGCAATACGCCTTGCTCGTCTCTAAGGGTCCTTATCTTGTTTCCGAATAACATATTCTTTGTATTTTACGATACAAACTCCGTTATAATATGATTTTTTCGACGTAAATCGGTAAAAATTACGACCTATTTCAACCTCAATGGGTATATTGGGTCGTAAAAAGGTCGTAATTCACATATTAGGTTTTATTACGACCTTATTATCCACTTTCGTCCTTTGGTTGTTATTAATTTATTTTCATCCATCTCAACAAGCAATTTGCCCACCATGCGCAATTGTTGTTCGTTTGTTTTGTTGGAAGGAAGTACATCCCTCAAGTATTCATAAATACTGTCTCGCTTTGCCCCTTCGTCACCTGCGTTTTGTAAAAATTGCAGTATCATCTGGCGTAATTTCTCCTTGTCTAATCCTTTTGTCTTTGTATAAGAAGGCAGTTGGTGAGTGTTTTTGGCAATGCTAAGAGAAATGCTGTAATGGGGAGCATCACCTTCAATAAGTCCACGTTTGAGCAAGTCTTGAGCTATATCCTCATGAATGGTTCTGCCTTTTTGTACTGCATCAAGCGAGATGCAATCCCATAGTGAAAGAGTGTCGTTGGTTTTCAATAAATCAGTGTATCGCTTGTTGATTTCATTACCATATATGCGGACAACTACTTTCTTCTTGATCTGGTCAATCTCATAGTCTGGCATAGGGAAATGTCTGCGCCATTGTTCATTGAACATTTTCTTGATACCACGGCTTACAGTATCAATCATGTTAAAATCTACCATAGCCCTACACAGGCATTCATTACGGAAATGCGTCTGAGGTTCTTCATTTCGCAAAGCATTCTCCAAAGTACCAGGAATGAATGTGCCAGCATTGGAATAATACAGATGTCCTGGATTCTCCACGAAATTGATGCGCTGCTGAAGTGTGTAGTCCTGATGGGCAATACAGTTATGAAGAGCCTCACGAATGGTGTAGTCATCATACTGCTTCATCGTGTCGGGGAAAAGAGTGCCTCCTGGCATCTCACGTAATGTCAGATTCTCTATCTTTGATAGGATTTCGTCCACTGTCAATATAAAAGGTACGGTGAAGTGTTCGTAGTCAACCACTTCTTGATTCTTGTCTCGACGTGTCCATGTAACCTGTACAACGGCAGGACGAAGTTTGAAAGCGGATTCATATTTACCCAACAAAATGATAGCAGCCCGAGTAATGCCTCCGTTTCTCGTCAATCCACACTTGCTCAGGAACGTTTCGACATTCCAAGCATTCACTTCTTCCGTAGGTATGCGACTATGGACTTTCTTAAACATCATTCGAGCCTTAGCAATGGCCACCTCATCCAAATCGTCTATAGTTGCGTCAAGTACGATTTCTGCAGACCAGTCCTTTGCTGAGTAGATTGGTTCTTCGAGGATAACAGCCATCCTTTCTTGCGTCATTTCCACTAATGAATCCTCTATCCGCTGCCATGCCTTCTTGTGGGCAAGGACTGGGCGACGAGGCAAGTGCTTTGGGATATGTATTATCCATACTCGCTTGTTTGTATCATCAGTTACAAATTCTTCGATGTTTAGATCTTCTGATGAGAGATAAGTACATTGTTCTGTGAGTTTGAACGTTGCCGACTGCGTGTTTGCAGGCTGACCATTAAAGGTTAGCCTTGAAATGTCAGTTCCGACAATTTCGAGTGTCTTGTCTTTAACACCAATCACAAGATGGCCTCCCTCCATGTTGGCGATTGCCGACACGTAGGATATGACATCGTCTTTCTCGTTCCCACAGAAAGAGTTCTTCAAGTTCTTAAACTCTTTCCATTCGCATCGTGCATTCTCCTGCGGATATTTGCAACGGAGATATTGTTGTAGTTCTTGTTCGAGCATAATCAATACTTCTTTCTGTTTCAGTAATATTTATATCTCAATATAATCACTTCTTCGTGATAATGGTAATTCTCTGAAAATAACAGGATTCCCTTCACTTGTCAAAAACAAGGAAACTCTGTTTCCATCAAGCTTGGTTAGGAATAAATGAAAACTTTTGAGTCCATCATCTTCACAAAGCCATTCATCTTTAGGAACAATAAAATATCCATTATTCTGATAGTCTGACTTCCTTACCACCAAAACATCTTCATTTGTGTCATACATTCTTATCAGATTCATTTTTCTTCTTTTATTTATTAAACATTGCAATTGTATAGTCATCGTATGCTATCAAATCTTTTCTAATCAGACTTTGTATGTGTCTTATAAAGATGCACAGCTTCTATATATACCATTCATATTCGCGATGTTCTGTTAAAAGCTGCACTAATTCAGAAATGCCTTTTTCGTATTTACTGAACACCCTGTGTTGTTGATATCTCATTATACTAACAATCACACTTCATAATTCTGTTTTTATATAATAATGACTCTGTTCAACTCTGACACACGCTCTTTACCATGAAGATAAGCATATTGTTCAAAGACTTCTTTTGCGCGTCCAATGTGTAAATATTGTTCTACTTCCGCAGATTTATTAGCGATGTACTGAATATATTCTTTTATAAGATAGGTTATATGAGCTTCTTTTGAATATGACTTTCTGGCTATTTCTCTGATTCTACTGTCTTCTAAGTGCATTTCGGCTATTTCTTTCTTTGATGTCCAAGGCCAGTTTGTGGTATATCCGGAATCTTTGTATTCGCTATGGTAACTAGGTAATATGGTTTCTAAATATGCATCAGAATAATATGAACATCTGTGTGTTTCAGAATAGAATGTGTCATCATCTCCAATTTTTGTTTTTGTCCATTCCGATATAGTCGTTTCGTATGAGTCAATAATACTGTTAATGTCTAACTTATCGACTTCTTCTTCAATTTGTTTTATTACATCTCTGATGTCTGTCTTTAACCTTTTGTCGACTTCATAATAGTATTTAATTGCATTCTTTTGCAAATCTTCAGATCCAACATATATTCCATTGTGGGTTATTTTTGTGTAACGGCTTGAGGTTTTAAGAAAGCCCTCAGATATATTTGAAGCATAATGGTCTTTATAATTGCTATAAATGTCAATATCACCGAAAAACATGAGAAAAGAGCGTCGGTTCATGTGATTAAAACTGAAGATTCTATTTGACCATTCATCACTTAAACGCTCTGTATAATAAAACCTAAAGTTAGTTAGGCACCATATGTACGAATATATATCATCTTTGCCTATTTCGATTCCACATCGTGAAGTATCATAATCATTTTCGTAAAAACACCTGTCAATATTATCTGCATTGAATTCTTCTGCAAACTTTAAATGCTCTAAAGAGTTGCAACTGCTTAATGCACAGAAGCCTATTTTGATGACACCAATTGCTAATATGGAAGTAAGATTAGGACAATCGCAAAAAACATACTCGGGCAGATTTGTTATATGATCAGGTAAGCTTATACTTTTAATCTTGCTTCGTAGAAAAGCATGGGCTGTTAAATGCATATGTTTGCATAATGAAAAGTCCAAACTTTCTATTTGTGCATTTGGGCTTATACAAGAGGACGACATATATTCAAAATCTTCTCCAAAGGAAATCTGTTTGATAGGTGGCCACCCATCAAATGATTTCTCTTTTAATTTTTTTATGGTAGAAGGATCAAATGTTACCTTTTCCAATTTAGGGCAGTTGGCAATGGATGGTATATTGTCTGTTAATGTTGGCATTATAATCTCTGTAACATATGGAAAACCGCTAATTACATCTGGTACATTAGGACACATTGATAAATCTAATATGACGATATGTTCCTGCCTAATAGCAGAAAACAAACTAGAATTGTAATTTCCTTTTGTAATATCACCAATTCTATTGTCATAGAATGTGAACTTACCATTTTCGTAGCAGTATTTGTAGCTTCCTGTATTAAGAATTGTTTTAAGATTCGTTTTCATAAAAGTGAGTTATCTTCATTATTATTACACAATATATGCAATCTAAATATGGAATCGGGAATAGCTTCACCAACTTCTTCAAAATCACAATAGACAAGGCATTGAATGTCTACTAATATTTTTAATATTGAACTCATACAATTTCCTTTCTGAAACGTCAAACATCTATCTCACAATTCACTCCAGGGATGAGAATATCATATCCATAGGAAGAATTCCAGATTATTTCCGTGTGATTTATATCAATAAGAGAATAATCAAGCAATCCATTACCATATACCAGTATTGGAACTCTTTGTGTATGTTTATTCAGTTTCTCTACATTTTTTTAAACTTAACACTATCAGTATTTTCGATTACAGAATTCAGGATAATATATTTTAAGGCTTTGCCATAATACAAGTATTCCTCTTTATTGAGGTTGGTACAGCGTTTAATAAATCGGTATTCTTGTTCGTGCTCCCATTCTTTTCGCTTGTGAAAGAATAACTTATCGGCTTTCTTTTGTATGTTGCGTTGGATACTTTGAGAGTCATTGGAGTTTGCAATATAAAACGATTCTACAGAGGTATCGTATGATACAATTTTGTGCAGAACGGCATCATCAATTTGTTTGCATAATATGTCCTTGTCAAATACGAGACAGACGCCTTGGCCTTTATCGGCATAAAGTCCCCACATTTGATGAAGGTCGAACCCCAATTTATCCTGTTTGTTATCATCTGCGGTAAGGCTAATCTGTCAATATTTTGCCATCTCACAATCTATTGCATCCAATACATCGGATGGAAAACTATTGATAAGAGTTCCTGTTGTGTCGACATAGGAAAGTTTGTCATTTTCATGAATGTCATTCATGTTATGCAACCTTCCAAATCTTAGACTATGGGATTCCAATATTTTAATTGCAGTATCAAACTTTGTGTAATGATACAACTTTTTCATATTCATTAATTCTTCTTTCATCATTTGATTGTATATTTTTATTATATGTTAGGAGAATTGCTTATTTCATTTATTATATAGTGTTTAATCTGTTGCGTTAATCAAGCAGCGTTATTGATTTTTCTTTCCTCATCGCCTCTTTTGGCACATATGCCGTAGCCACCAAGCACCCATCAAACAATTCCACTATCACGCGCTGCTGCCCTGCAATTCTTGCCACTCTGCCATGAATATCCTTAAAATCTCCTTCGGTCACAATGACTATATCTCCTAATTTATATTGGATAATTTCTGTTGTAACAGGAATTATGTGCGGATTCTTGATAGATGTTAGTCTGATGAAGTTATTCATCGCTTCATCACAGATGGTAAGTGGAGGATTACGGTCGGGATTGTCTTGACGTTGGTAAGTGTGGTCGAAGTAATAACTTAGTAGATTTCTGCTTTCATTAGTACTTACTTTGATTTCATAGAGCAATGTTTCAACTTGTTCTGCTGTAGCATGAACAAAAAGGAATGATGGGAGAAGAGGCTCTGTTATGATTCTCTTCTTTCCTTGCTTCCTTACCTCTTTATAACGCATTGGAACATAACATTCAAATCCTTTAGTTTCTACAAATGCTTTTGCCTTGATAATACGTCCATATGAAACTCGCAGAACAAACCATTGCTTGCTTGCATCAGGCACATTCTTTACCGACACCCCACCTTTGTTCTTAGAGATGGAGGGCGTGCGGGAGGTAAGTCCAGCACTTGGACACGATAAGCCAGTGTCGGATGGTTGCCCATTATACAATGAAGCGTCTGCCGTTAAAGGCTGTTTGGTGTTATCTTCCAATGTTGTTCAGAGGTTAGATTAAAACCAATAGACTTATTCTTGATAGAATTGTCGTCTTTTGAATACAAAGATATGAAAACTAAACAAGAAAGGAAAAAGAAAACAAAGAAAAGAAAAGATAAATATATAGGAGTCCTATGTAAGACCTCGTGTAAGGTAACAATAGGATTTATCTATAAATGTATAGCTGACATCTTTTATGTATCTATAATAAAAGCAGTATCTTTGTAGCCGAAATCAAAACAACAAATAAAAACAACAAGGAAAAATAATATGGAAACAAGAAAAGAAATAGCAGCTGAGAAGAAGCGTTGTGGTTCGCATAATTGCACACAGGCTGTGCTCTGCATCTACCACGACTTCGCCGGCATGGAAGAAGAAACCATTAAGAATGTAGGCAATGCCTTTGCGGCAGGTATGGGTAATATGGAGGGAACTTGCGGAGCCATCGTAGGAGCAGGCATCATACTCGGACTTGCAACTAAGGACAAGGCGAAGTCGGTCAAGGGCATGAGACAGATTATGGATAAATTCAAGCAGCGCAACGGTGCCACACAATGCAAATTGCTCAAAGGGGTGGGTACTGGAAAGGTGCTTCGCGAATGCCCTCTTTGCGTGGCTGACGCTTCTGAATTTCTGGAAGAAATACTGGAAAAGGAAGGTAAATATGCCATCACAGATGATGAATGAAGGCGTCCGTAAATATGGGATAAGACTGTAAAGACAATGCGTGGCTAAAAAAATTACCTATTTTTTAGGATGGTTTGAATTTGGAACTTTTTCTAATGATTACTATTTTTGCACTCGGAATAAGAAACCGTATTTATGCGACACGATGTTGTGTTCATGCGGTTTTGAATATAGTTTTATAAAGTTAAAAGTATTATTGTATTATGATTATTGAAAAAGTTCATGCAAGAGAAATCTTGGATTCTCGTGGCAATCCTACAGTAGAGGTTGAGGTGTCATTAAAGTCTGGCGTTGTAGGCCGTGCATCAGTTCCGTCTGGAGCCTCAACAGGTGAGAACGAGGCTTTGGAGCTTCGTGATGGCGACAAGAGCCGCTATTGTGGCAAGGGTGTATTAAAGGCCGTAGAGAATGTGAATAACGTAATTGCACCGGCTTTGGTTGGATTCTCAACCTTGGAGCAGCGTGCTATCGACCATAAGATGTTGGAGCTGGATGGCACCAAGACAAAATCAAACTTGGGTGCGAATGCCATTCTTGGCGTATCGCTTGCAGTGGCTCATGCTGCTGCCGAGTATCTCCGCATCCCGTTGTATCGCTACATCGGTGGCTGCAACACTTACACACTTCCCGTTCCTATGATGAACATCATCAATGGTGGTGCTCACTCTGATGCGCCGATTGCTTTCCAGGAGTTCATGATTCGTCCGGTGGGAGCTCCTACAGAGAAGGAGGCCATCCGTATGGGTGCCGAAGTGTTCCATGCCTTGGCTAAGCTCCTGAAGAGCCGCGGACTTTCCACAGCTGTCGGCGACGAGGGTGGTTTTGCCCCTGCACTCAACGGCATAGAGGATGCACTTGAGAGCATCTGTCAGGCAATCAAGGATGCCGGTTATGAGCCGGGAAAGGATGTGAAGATTGCAATGGACTGCGCTGCCAGCGAGTTTGCTGTTCAGGAGAATGGTGAGTGGTATTACGATTATCGCCAGCTGAAGGATGGCAAGAAGAAGGATCCTAACGGCAAGAAACTCACAGCTGAAGAGCAAATAAAGTTCTTGGAAGAACTGATCACCAAATATCCTATCGATTCCATAGAGGACGGTCTTGACGAGAACGATTGGGACAACTGGGTGAAGCTTACAGCTGCCATCGGTGACCGTTGCCAGCTGGTTGGCGACGACCTCTTTGTTACGAACGTGAAGTTCCTGGAGAAGGGCATCAAGATGGGAGCGGCTAACTCTATCCTTATCAAGGTGAACCAGATTGGTTCGCTCACCGAGACGTTGGATGCTATAGAGATGGCTCATCGTCATGGTTACACAACCGTTACTTCACATCGTTCCGGTGAAACCGAGGATACCACAATCGCTGACATCGCTGTGGCAACCAACTCTGGTCAGATCAAGACAGGTTCTATGAGCCGTACCGACCGTATGGCAAAGTACAATCAGCTTATCCGCATCGAAGAGCAGTTGGGCGATAATGCATCCTACGGCTATCAGAAACTGAAATAAGAAACGAGGAAACAGTTTTTTTTTGAATAAATCACAATCGGATCAGATGGGCATTGACAGGTCGTGACGGCTTGTCAATGCCTTTGTTTTTTTATTTGCTCTTCGCTTAAGTCATTATTTATCTTAACCGTCCTTGCCATGTCGTTATTCCTGCCATCACTCCGCCCATTATAGGTGCGCATACAGTGGCTATTCCGTTTATGTACCCAAGAAAAAAGGTGCTCAACCAAAAGTTCAAAGAACTCACTTTTTTTGATGAATTTTAATAACTGTGCGATTTTATCGCATCAGTACAAACTACTGATTAATAAAGAAAAAAATGTTGCTTGCGTGCTATTCCGATATTTTTTATTTAACTTTGCAGAATATTTGGTGACATTAAGTTACAAACCTTCCTAAACCCAATTACTTACAAACTAACAACAATGAATATTAAGATTCTTTCTGGAGTGGTGGCTTCTATTGCTATGCTCCTACCCGCTATGGCATCGGGACAAACTGCCAACTTCAACATCATTCCACAACCACAAAAGGTGGAGGTTGCACAATCGGCTGCTCCATTTGTACTCGACCAGAAGACAAACATCAGCTTTGCAAAGGGCAACCTAAAGAACAATGCCAATATGCTGGCACAGTACATCGAGCAGTCTACCGGATTACGTCCTGTAGTAGGCAAGGCAACCAAAGGCGGTCTTACTATAACACTCGACATCGACAAGACCATCAACAATGCCGAAGGCTACACTCTAAAAGTGGACAGCAAACAAATACGTATCTGTGGTGCTACACCAGCTGGTGTATTCTATGGTATACAAACACTACGCAAGTCGTTGCCTATAGTTAGCGGCAAGGCAGCAAAGGTTGAGATTCCTGCTGTCAACATTACAGACGCTCCGCGATTTGCCTATCGTGGCACTCATCTCGATGTATCTCGACACTTTGTTCCTACCGACTCTATTCGTACATTCATCGATATGTTGGCTTTGCACAACATCAACCGATTCCACTGGCATCTTACAGACGACCAAGGTTGGCGCATAGAGATAAAGAAGTATCCTTTGCTTACTGCTGTTGGCTCTAAGCGTGCCCAGACAGTTATAGGTCACAATTCTGGCAAGTATGATGGCAAGCCTTATGGTGGATTCTATACACAGAAGGAGATTCGCGACATCGTTAAATATGCAGCCGACCGCTATATCACCATAGTTCCCGAGATTGATCTTCCAGGACATATGCAGGCTGCACTTGCCGCTTATCCAGATATGGGTTGCACAGGTGGTCCATATAAGGTATGGGAGATATGGGGTGTATCCGACAATGTGCTGTGCGCTGGAAACGATAAGACAATGAAGTTTATCGACGATGTATTAAGAGAAGTTGTGGGGTTGTTCCCTTCTAAATACATACACGTAGGCGGCGACGAGTGTCCTAAGACACAGTGGCAAAAGTGTCCTAAGTGTCAGGCACGTATCAAGGATTTGCACCTTGAGGCTAAGGATGGACATACAGCCGAGGAGCGTCTGCAGAGTTATGTCATTACACATGCAACTAAGTTCCTTAAGTCACTTGGCCGAAACATTGTTGGTTGGGACGAGATACTTGAAGGCGGACTTGCCGATGGTGCTACCGTTATGTCATGGCGTGGAGAGAGTGGCGGAATAGCCGCAGCCAAACAGAACCACGATGTTATAATGACTCCTAACACATATCTCTATTTCGACTATTACCAGTCGCTTGACAAGGCTAACGAACCTGAAGCCATAGGTGGATATCTTCCTCTTGAGCGCGTATACTCTTACGAGCCTATGCCTAAGGAACTAACATCCGAGGAGGCTCGTCACATTATTGGCGTACAGGCCAATATATGGACCGAGTATATGCCTACATTTAAGCAGATGCAGTATATGGCCTTACCACGATTGGCAGCATTGAGCGAGGTGCAGTGGAGCCAACCTGAACTGAAGAACTACAAGGACTTTGCCTGTCGTCTTATCGACTTAGCCCAGCATTACGAGCAACTGGGCTACAATTATGCCAAGCATATGTACAACGTGGCTATTAATGTAGACAGCGACACCAAGTGGCAAGAGGATGTAGTGCGCCTTACAACTGCTGGCAATGCAGAGATACGCTATACACTCGATGGCTCTATGCCTACTATGTCAAGTGCATTGTATACTGGTCCGATGCATCTGCAGAAGTCGGCTGACATACGTGCTGCTGCCTTCCGCAACGGCAAGAGAAGCAATGTTATAAGCCAATCAATATCGTTCAACAAGGCCACTACTTGCCCTGTAACTCTGCTTCAGCCTACACACAAAAGCTATACATACGAGGGTGCAAAAGTGCTTACAGATGGTATTATAGGCGATGCTGCATATAGCACTGGACGATGGTTGGGATTCTGTGGTAACGATCTTGAGGCTGTTATAGACCTTAAGAAACCTACCGACTTCTCTGAAGTAGGCTTCAATACTTGTGTAGAAAAGGGTTCATGGGTATTTGACGCACGTGGCATTGAGGTTAGCGTGTCGCAAGACGGCAAGACATTCACTACTGTTGCAACAAAGGCTCTGCCTGCAATGGAGGAGAAAGATGCCAACAAGATATACAATCACCAAATTGACTTTACTCCAACAAAGGCCCGTTATATTAAGGTTCTCGTTAAGTCGGAACACAGCATACCGGCATGGCACGGTGGCAAAGGCAAACCAGGCTTCTTGTTTGTGGATGAGATTTGCGTGAAGTAAGGGATGTATAAAAGGGGAGTTATTGGAAGTTAAGAAGAAGTTAATCCATCTACGATGGATGGAAGTTAACAGACTTATGTTTTGTTTACAACAATATATACATATGTCTGCTAACTTCGGTTAACTTCTTCTTAACTTCCAATAACTCCCCTTTTTATATCTTCTCGTTTATATACGATACAATGTATTATTCAGCGCGGAAGCTTGAGAGGTCTTCCTTGATAAAGTTGGTGATGTAAGCATGCTCGCCAAATACATTAGCCTGAGCCATGCGTACATATACATTAGCACTCTTGGCAAAGAGTTCAGCCGAACGTGTAGCGTCTTCGAGGATGAGGAGCGACATGATAATCTCGCAAGTCATATTATATAGACGACGTGCAAGGAAGTCGTGCATCTCCTGATCCTGAGCCTCCTTAACATACTCGAGAGCCTGCTCGTAGAGCTTAACCATCTCTTCTACACGAGCCTTCAATGGCTTCAACTCTTCGGCAACATCCTTCTCAAGCATCTCCTTGATGATGCCGAGGTAAGTACCATTAGAAATATAGCGTATAGCAGCCACTACCTGAAGCTGTGTTGTACCCTCGTAGATAGAGAAGATACGTGCATCACGATACAAACGCTGGCACTTATACTCCATGATGAAGCCCGAACCGCCATGTACTTGTATTGCATCATAGGTATTCTGGTTGGCATACTCAGAGTTCATACCCTTAGCCAACGGAGTAAAGGCATCAGCAAGACGCGAGTACTTCTTCAGTTCCTGACGCTCCTCGGCCGTAAGCTTACGCTCACGCGAGATATCCTCAAGAGCCTTATAGATATCTACATAGCGTGCTGTCTGATAAAGTATAGAACGACCTGCATCGAGCTTAGCCTTAATGCGGGCAATCATATCGTATACAGCAGGGAACTTTACTATCTCTGTATCAAACTGCTTGCGCTCACGTGCATACTTCAAAGCCTCATCATAAGCAGCCTGGCTTACACCTACCGACTGTGCCGCAATACCAAGACGCGCACCGTTCATAAGAGCCATAACATACTTGATAAGACCCAAACGTGTAGAACCGCAGAGCTCAGCCTTAGCATTCTTGTATACAAGCTCGCATGTAGGAGAACCATGAATACCAAGCTTATGCTCGATATGACGAACAGTTACGCCACCATCACGCTTGTCGTAAATAAACATAGACAAACCACGACCGTCACGTGTACCTTCCTCAGAACGTGCAAGTACAAGGTGAATATCAGAGTCGCCATTGGTGATGAAACGCTTAACACCATTCAAGCGCCATGTACCATCCTCGTCCTGTGTTGCCTTAAGCATAACACGCTGAAGGTCGGAACCTGCATCAGGCTCGGTTAGGTCCATAGACATTGTCTCGCCTGCGCATACACGAGGAATGTATTTCTGGCGCTGCTCCTCCGAACCGAACTCGTACAGAGTCTCGATACAATCCTGAAGTGACCAAATGTTCTGGAAACCCGCATCTGCACAAGATACAATCTCCGAAGCCATAGAGTACGGAGTGATAGGCATGTTAAGGCCATTGTAACGGCGAGGCATAGAGATACCCCATAATCCAGCCTGACGAGTAGCCTCAATATTCTCGTAGGTCTTAGATGCATAATGCATACGACCGTCTACGAGGTGTGGACCCTCAAGGTCTACATCCTCCGAGTTAGGCTCGATGATGTTGGCAGCGATATCGCCGGTAATCTCAAGCACACGCTTATAGTTCTCGATAGCGTCCTCAAAGTCAACGGGCGCATCCTCAAATTTATCTTTATCAGCGTAGTTGCGCTCCTTGAGCTCTACAACACGCTGCATTTCCGGGTGATTAAGATAGAAATCGTACTCCGGATGGTCGGTATAATAGTTAGCCATTGTTTTTTAAAGAATTTAGAGAATTTAAAGAAGTTAGAGAAGTTAGAGCCATATGCTGTTCTCCTACATTCTTAAGAATTTAGAGAATTTAAAGAAATTAGAGAAGTTAGAGCCATATGCTATTCTCCTACATATTACTTGTTATCATAGCTACAACTCGTCTGCAAAGGAAGATTCTTTTATTTTTCTTCCATAGGCATTAAGGAGCCTACTGACATCTTCAATTAAACCATTAAGTTGTTCATATTCGTCTGTAGAAATGTATGCTAAGTCTTTTGACAGAATAACATAATATCTACATTCTTCCAAACTGCCTTGACTTATATTTATAAATCGCAGTTTGTCAGCTTTGCTCAGTTTCCTATATCCTTCTGCTATATTCGCAGGTATAGATACGGCAGCACGCTGAAATTGAGAACACAATCCAAATCTCTCTATGTTTGGGAATTTGCAGGATATATTATATACAAGCAAAACAAAAGCGTGAGCTTTTTGCCATACTATCAAGTCTTTGAATGAGGTACTCATATAACAATATTAATGATTATATTCAAGTGCCAAAAGTAAGATTTATATAGTAGTTAAAGAAGTTTTTGCTTGGCAAGCCGCAATGCTGAATTTAACCAATGGTTCTTTTGCAGAAAGACATATGGCTTTAACTTCTAACGACCGTAGGGAGCGATAACTTCTTCAACTTCTATAACTTCTTCAAAATCTACTTATTGTTCGCTTTATAATACTTGATGAGTTTCGGAAGCACCTCTTCAACAGTGCCTGTGATGACATAGTCGGCAATCTTGTTGATAGGAGCATCTGGGTCGTTGTTAACAGAGATGATGATGCCTGAATCCTGCATACCAGCAATATGCTGAATCTGTCCTGATATACCGCAAGCTATGTACACCTTAGGATGAACAGTAACACCAGTCTGACCAATCTGACGGTCGTGGTCGCACCAACCAGCGTCTACAGCAGCACGACTTGCACCAACCTCACCATGAAGTTCCTTAGCAAGCTGGAACAGCATGTCGAAGTTTTCCTTTGAGCCAACACCATAACCACCGGCTACAACGATAGGAGCACCCTTAAGGTTATGCTTAGCAGCCTCTACATGACGGTCGAGCACCTTAACAACAAAGTCTGCCTCTGGCACATACTTAGCTACATCTGGATAAACAACCTCGCCCTTAGACTCGCCTTCATAAATGGCCTTCTGCATAACACCGCTACGTACGGTTGCCATCTGTGGACGATGATCGGGGTTAACGATAGTTGCTACGATGTTTCCACCAAATGCCGGACGAATCTGATAAAGCAGGTTATCGTAGTGAGTACCACTCTTCTTGTCGTCGTAGTCGCCAATCTCAAGCTCTGTACAATCGGCTGTCAAGCCACTTGTAAGCGATGAAGATACGCGCGGACCAAGGTCGCGACCAATAACAGTTGCACCCATAAGTGCTATCTGCGGTTTCTCCTCCTTAAAGAGATTTACAAGGATGTCGGTATGAGGAGCAGATGTGTATGGGAACAATCCCTCAGCGTCGAAAACGAAAAGCTTGTCGACACCGTAAGGCAGTATCTGATCCTCCACCTTGCCCTTGATGCCAGTACCGGCAACAATAGCATTGAGGTCGACACCAAGCTGGTTGGCAAGCTTGCGACCCTTGGTGAGAAGTTCCTGAGACACTTCCTGAACCTGAGTGCCTTCTATCTCGCAATATACAAATACGTTGTTCATAATCGATTTTTTTTTAGAATTTAAAGAAAGAAAAGAAGTTATCGCTTCGCTAAGAATTTAAAGCCATTACCTTATTATATACATATATGCAAAAGCATACGGCTATAACTTCTTCAACTTCTATAATTCCTTTAACTTCTCACTTTATCCAATGATTTTTTCGTCCAACAATTCCTTAATGAGACCCTCGATATCGGTGTCGCTACCAGTAAGGCTCTTGCTCTCCTTAGCCTGGAACACAATGTTCTTAACAGCCTTTACCTTTGTAGGCGAACCGCTCAATCCACACTGCTGTGGGTCGCCATCAACATCGGCAACAGTCCACTGATTGAGTGTGAGATAAGGACGTTCTTCATAGAGATAGTTGTACTTATCCTCAGCCTTACGTTCCATAGGAGCTGTGGCACGCTTGTACTTCATAACAAGCTTTGCATTAGCAGGACGGCAAGGAGCAGCCGAACCAGTAACAGTAACTACGAGTGGCATAGGAGCCTCAACAGTTTCTACACCTCCATCAATATGGCGACGTATAGTAAGCTTACCGTCTTCGCACTTAAGTATTTCCTCAGCATATGTAACCTGAGACAATCCCAGCTTCTGTGCAACCTGCGGACCAACCTGTGCTGTATCGCCATCAATGGCCTGACGTCCGCCGATAACAACATCCACATCGCCAATCTTCTGAATGGCAGTAGCAAGAGCATAAGATGTGGCAAGTGTATCAGCACCAGCAAACAAACGGTCTGTAAGCAACCATCCAGTATCTGCTCCGCGATACAAACCTTGGCGAATAACCTCGGCTGCACGTGGAGGACCCATGGTCAATATACCTACTGTTGAGCCAGGATTCTGCTCCTTAAGACGCAGAGCCTGCTCCAACGCATTAAGATCTTCGGGGTTGAAGATAGCCGGCAATGCAGCACGATTGACAGTACCTTCGGCTGTCATAGCATCCTTGCCGACATTTCGTGTGTCGGGTACTTGCTTGGCAAGTACAACAATTTTCAAACTCATGTTGTTAATAAATTATTGTAGTTTCAATGTTGCAAAAGTAATAACTTTATGTTACGCAGCCAAATATAAGCCTCGAAAAATACACAAAACCATCCGTATTTGTGTACAAACGAAACACTTTCCACCTTATTATATATTATATATTTACAATTTATTTATATCAAGTAGATTACAATAATCATAAAAAATTCATACGTTTCTCGTATATTATACGTAACTTTGCAGCACAAATTTTCAATAAGAAAGCATAATATTAGAATTTATGGGAGGCATATTCGGCACCATTACCAAGAAGAGCTGCGTGGCAGACGTCTTCTATGGCACTGACTACAACTCACATCTCGGAACACGCCGTGGCGGTTTGGCGATGTACAGTAAAGAAAAGGGGTTCGTACGTTCGATTCACAATTTGGAAAGTTCTTACTTCCGTTCCAAGTTTGAACCAACACTCGACCGTTTTAAAGGTTGCACAGCGGGTATCGGCGTTATAAGCGACACCGACGCTCAGCCGCTTGTAATCAACTCTCACCTCGGACGTTTTGCCATCTGCACAGTTGCTAAGATTGCAAACCTTGAGGAACTAACTCAGAAACAGCTTGAAAACAATATGCACTTTGCCGAACTCTCGCAAAGCGCTACAAACCAAACCGAACTGGTGGCCTTGCTCATTATTCAAGGCAAAACGTTCAAGGAGGGTATAGAGAACGTATACCACAACATCAAGGGCTCATGCACCATGATGATTATGACCGAAAACTCGATTATCTGCGCCCGAGACGCATGGGGACGCACACCTATAATTATAGGCAAGAAGGATGGAGCTTATGCTGCTTCGAGCGAGTCTACATCATTCCCTAATCTTGATTACGAAGAATGCTACAACGTAGGACCAGGCGAGATTGTTGAGCTTACCGCCGACAGCATGACTCAGCTTCGTCCTGCCAACAAGAAGATGCAGATTTGCTCGTTCTTGTGGGTATACTATGGGTTCCCTACATCCACATACGAAGGCAAAAATGTTGAGGAGGCACGCTTTGCCAATGGATTCAACCTTGCCCAAACAGACGATATTGATGTAGACTGCTGCTCGGGTATACCCGACTCGGGTACTGGTATGGCTATGGGTTATGCCGCAGGAAAAGGTGTGCCTTACCAGCGTTGCATAGCAAAGTATACTCCTACATGGCCACGCTCATTTACACCTGCCAACCAAGAGATGCGTTCGCTCGTTGCCAAGATGAAGCTTATCCCCAACAAGGCTATGCTTAAAGGCAAACGTGTACTATTCTGTGACGACTCTATTGTACGCGGCACCCAGCTACGCGACAATGTAAAGGTTCTGTTCGACCAGGCTGGTCTTAAGGAGTGCCATATGCGTATTGCATGTCCACCATTGGTATATGGCTGTCCATTCATAGGCTTTACATCGTCAAAGAGCGATATGGAGCTTATCACACGCCGCATAATCGAGAAATTTGAAGGCGATGCCAACAAGGACCTCGACAAATATGCCACTACCGACTCGCCTCAGTACAAGCGTATGGTAGAAGAGATTCGCAACCAATTGGGACTTACCTCTCTTAAGTTTAACACTATAGAGCAACTAATCAAGGCCATTGGTCTTCCAAAGTGTCAGGTATGCACCCACTGCTTCGATGGTTCAAGCCAGTACACGCTTGAGGAGCAGGCAGACGAATAAAATACTGGAAACAGCGGATGATTTAAATTGGAATAATTGACATTCCATCCAAAACAATAATAAATAATGAAGCCGGTTTCAGATGGCATCGAAGCAAACCTCGAAAGCCAATGAAACCGGCTTCTTGAATAGTGGAAACAACAAACCTTGTATAACTAAAAGCAATAGTTTATAATGCAAAAAGGGCGGGATTTCTCACGAAGTCCTACCCTTTTGTCTTGATTTTTTCAAGTGTTCCTTTGTTGTAACTAACAACAATCAAACAAGTCTTTTTACCTCATTAAAACTAACTACCAAAATTTCTCTTATAAAACAAACCTTAATTCAGTAATTAACAAAATCTATAACCAAACCTTCTATTAACTAATACGATACTACTTTCTTTTTTTACACTTGCAAAGTTACAACTTCCACGTAAGATGTAAGCAAAAAGTATATAAAAACTATTGTTTTAGCTGTGCAAACGTTTGATATCACCCATGATTCATACTTTTTTCTTACCTTTGCAATTGGTTTTACTACTGCAAGCAGTATATAGGTGCAACTTGCTGAAACCAAAACAAATAACATAAACAATAAAATAATGAGAAAGAAAGAGCTCTGCTACATATTGGTAGTGGCAGTATTGGGCGTTTCGTTGTTATTGGGATTCGCCGTTGAAGTGTTTAATTTGAACTTGGGCAGCGCCGCTTGGATAGCCCATTGGGTTTCGTCGCCAATAGCCCTTGCCATTGGTTTTGTATTTGCCTTGGTCTTTGGCAAGGCTTTTCCCGACTTCAACAAGACAATGTCGAAGAAACTCCTGCAATACTCTGTCATAGGTCTTGGTTTCGGCATGAATGTCGACAAAGCCCTTGCTTCGGGTTCGGAGGGTATGCTTTTCACCATAGTAAGTGTGTTTGGCACACTGGCTTTAGGTTGGTTTTTCGGCAGAAAGCTCCTTGGTGTCGACTCGCAGACAAGCTATCTGTTATCTTCGGGCACCGCTATATGTGGCGGTTCGGCCATAGCAGCAGTAGGTCCGATAATTAAGGCAAAGGCCGAAAGCATGTCGGTAGCACTGGGCGTGGTATTTGTGCTCAATGCCATAGCCTTATTCGTATTCCCCTATATAGGCGACGCCATAGGCATGACAATGAAACAGTTTGGCATGTGGGCAGCTATAGCTATACACGACACTTCATCTGTAGTAGGTGCCGGTGCAGCCTACGACCAGATGCACCCAGAGCTTGTTGCGTCACAAGGTGTAAGTGCGCTTGAAGTAGCAACAACCATCAAGCTTACGCGTGCCCTGTGGATAGTAGTCTTGGCATTGGTAACACCTTTCTTCTTTCGCAAGTCGTTGGCTGCATCAACCGATGGCGGCTCAAAGCCTTGGTATAAGTGTGTGCCACGCTTTATAGTATGGTTTATTGTGGCTATATTATTCAATACATACATCTTGAGCAATGCTTCGCTTATAGGCGATACAGCAGCAGGCGCAGGCAGCATGTTCAGTGGAGCCGTTAACAAGCTTGCCAAACACCTCATCACACTATCGCTGTTCTTTATAGGTGCTTCGCTAACACGCGAAACACTACGTAGCGTTGGCTTGAAACCTTTGCTGCAAGGCGTAATGTTGTGGATAAGCATAAGCGTGGTTAGCTTGGGATATATATTCTGGGTAGAATAAAAAGGAAGATAAGAAATAAGCCCGTAGGCTTCTGTGTTTTCAGTGAGTTCTGTGGGAACTATATACTAAATGGGCAAGTATATTATATTAAATGGCAAAGTATATTATATTAAATGGTCAAGTATATTATATTAAATGGCAAAGTAATATATATTACTTTTAAAAGAGACTAATACCGCATAATAATGCCCCGAATGGTAAGGAGTTGGAACATCCTGCCATTCGGGGCATTTCACTTTCAAGATTTTTATGAATGCTATATTTTAGTCTTGATAATAGACTCTCTTTACGCGGTTGCTGATGCCAGTAAGCACCTCATACGGTATTGTGTCGATAGCATCAGACAGCACTGTAACTGGCAATTCCTCGCCAAATAGAACAACCTGATCGCCCTCTTTGCAGTCGATATCAGTAACGTCAATCATCGCAACATCCATGCAGATATTGCCCACATACTCGGCTTTCTTGCCGTTGACAAGGCAATAGCAGTGACGGTTGCCGAGATGTCTGTTCAGTCCATCGGCATAACCTATAGGAATAGCAGCAATACGCGAGTCGCGTGTCAAAGTTCCGCGGCGGCTGTATCCTATGGTCTCGTTGGCCGGAATATCATGAATCTGCAGGATTGTAGTCTTCAGCGTTGTCACGTTATTTATCATAGAGTTGTCGCGAGAGTCGTATCCATACAGTCCCAATCCCAATCGGCACATATCGAGCTGTCGTTCAGGGAAGTGCTCAATGCCAGCCGAATTGTCGATATGTCGCAATATCTTGTGTGGGAAAGCCTCACACAGTTGCTTGCTGCCCTTATCAAAGAGTTCGAACTGATGAGCAGAGAACTCGTCGAACGAATCGCTGTCGCTGCCTACGAAATGCGAGAACACCGAGCGTGGAATAACGGCCGACTGATGTTTTAGTCGGTCAATAAGCTCTGGCATATCCTTCAACGGGTCGAAGCCAAGGCGGTGCATACCGGTATCGAGCTTGATATGCACGGGGAAGTTGCTTATACCATTCTTCTGAGCCTCACGCACCAGAGCGTCGAGTAAGCGGAATGAGTACACCTCAGGTTCCAGGTCATAGTCGAACATAGTCTTGAACGCCGACATCTCTGGATTCATTATCATTATGTTGGATGTTATACCATTCTTTCTTAAGGTTACGCCCTCGTCTGCCACAGCCACGGCAAGATAGTCCACACGATGGTCTTGCAGCGTCTTTGCTATCTCTACCGCACCGGCTCCATAAGCGTCTGCCTTAATCATACATACCAGCCTAGTCTCGGGTTTCATAAACGAGCGATAGAAGTTTAGGTTCTTAACCACGTTGGATAGGTTAACCTCAAGTATCGTCTCATGTACCTTCTTTACCAACAGCTCTGTGATGTTGTCGAAACCGAAACGTCGTGCGCCCTTAATCAGAATAACCTCGTCCCTAAGATTCTCGAACACCGTGCTGTGTATAAACGACGTTACGTCGTGGAAGAAGAACTTCTCTGGCACCTTTATAATGTCGGCATGAGCCATAATCTGCGGACCTATGCCTATAATCTTATTCACTCCACGCTTTAGCGAGAGGTTTGAAACGCTGGTATAAAGCTGCTCCAAAGGCTCGCCTGTTTGATAGATGTCGCTTAATATAAGCGTTCGGCCAAGACCCTTATGGTCTGGTCGGCGACTCATAAAGTCGAGCGCAATGTCAAGCGAGTTGATGTCCGAGTTGTACGAGTCGTTGATAAGTGTGCATCCATGCTGACCCTCCTTTACCTCAAGGCGCATAGCCACAGGCTCAAGATTCTTCATGCGTTCGGCAAGATGCTCCTTTGACAGACCTAGATACAGCGCCACTACAGCCGTTGTGGCAGAGTTGCGCACAGAAGCCTCGTCGATGAAAGGCAGATCATACTCGCCCTCCTCACCCTTATATATATAATGTATAGTAGATGTTAGACCGTTCTTATCCACCTGTTTTACATACAGCGCAGCCTCAGGATCCTTCATCGACCACGAAAGATTCTCGCCCTTATAGTCGAAGCTCTTTACCACATTGTCTACCAAAGTGTCGTCCTTGCAGTAGACAATGGTCTTGGCATCGTGGAACAGAATTATCTTTTCGCGGCATTTCTCCTCGAGCGATGCAAAGTTCTTCTGATGAGCATCGCCTATGAAAGTAAGCACAGCAATGGTAGGCTGTATAATGTCGCGCAACGCAAGCATCTCTCCAGGCTCACTTATACCAGCCTCGAACACGCCCACTTGACTCTGTTCGTTAAGTAGCCATACCGATAGAGGCACACCAATCTGCGAATTATAGCTGCGAGGCGAACGTGTTACATTCATCTCTGGCGACATAAGCTGGTACAGCCATTCCTTAACAATGGTCTTGCCATTCGAGCCTGTTATGCCAACGACTGGTATATTATACTCGTCGCGGTGTCGCTCGGCAAGTCGCTGCAATGCAACAAGCGAGTTCTCTACTTTTAGGAAATTGGCGTCGGCATATGCGGTTGCATAGTCGGCAGGAACATCCTCTACCACAAAGTTGCGCACACCACGGCGGTAGAGGTCGGAAATATAATTATGACCGTCACCACGTCCCGACTTCAAGGCGAAGAACAATGTCTCCTCGGCAAAGCAGAGAGAGCGGCTGTCGGTAAGCAGGAACCCTATGTTGGCATCAGCAGTGCCAAATCGGTGGGAACCTATAAGAGTTGTAACTTTTTCGATAGTGTAAGTCATTATTCCGATATATTGAAATTAATGTGCAAACTTACTTATTTTCTCGCACATAAAGGCAGAACAAAAGTTTTTTCTCTATTTTTTCAATGATTTTATTCTTAATCACCACTACTTTTATATCTTTGCGGCCATATTTATATAGGTTTGATATCGCGCCTTTTTATACGATGGCCAAATTTTTATTACATCACGACTAAGGGTTTTGTCCATGATTGGCGTCTTAGTGTTGAACCGTCAACGAAACAGACGGCAAAACATATACAAAATTATACAAGAACAAGAAAATGAAGAGAATCGGTAACAGCCTACTCAAGATGTCGCTCTGCATAGCATTGAGCGGCGCATCAATGGTGCCGACAATGGCACAGTCGAAGTTTCATGTAGATCTCGACTATCATTACAATTTAGGTCTGTCTACAAAAAAGTTTGGACATACCTACGGACGTAGCGACTACGACATGGGAGGTCATTCGCTGCGCCTGGGAGCACGCTATGATGTGGCAGAGAAATGGTCGGTTGGCGGAGGCATCGGACTTGACCGCTATACCAACGACGACTACAATACCATGCCTATATATGCCACACTAAGATACAAGCCTTTAAAGAAACTTGCGGGAGCCTATGCCTTTACTGACTTGGGCTATGCCATAGCCCCATCGTTTGGCGACTTCTATAAAGGTTTTACAGGAAAGCTTGGTGTGGGATACACGGTTAACTTGGCAAAGAACTTTGGGCTGAACTTCCAGGTGGCATACGATTATAAGGACTTCCGTGACATATACTATGGATACATCAACGCCGACACCCAGATGCCAATATTCTACAAGAGCAACTCAACACGCCATTCGCTGTCGTTTGGTGTAGGCGTTACATTCTAACAAACATATATGAGTATTGAACAACTATTCCGCCAATACTATCGCGCCCTATGTCTATATGCCATTCACTTTATCGGTGATATCGACACAGCCGAGGATGTGGTAATGGACTGCTTTGTGCGTTTTGCAGAGAAGACAGATGGCGGCGAAGAGTTTGCCGCACCTAAAAGCTATCTATATAGTATGGTGCGCAACTCCTCTCTCGATTATGTGCAACGCAACCCCTACCACAATGCTACATACACAGACGTATCGCTTGCCAACCTGCCCGCAGACGATACCGACCTGCAAGAACAAAGCGAACGCGAAGCACGCCTGTGGGCAGAAATAGACAGTCTGCCCACTATGTGCCGCCGCGTATTCCTTATGAGCAAGCGCGACGGCAAACGCAACAGCGACATTGCATCAACACTCGGCATAAGCATAAAGACGGTTGAGGCACACATGCACAAGGCTTACGCCACATTGCGTGGACGGGCCAAGGCGATATACCTACTGTTGTTACAATTGTAACATTAAGGAGCACGAAACACATATATAATAAGGTAAGAATTATGAACAATATAAATGACGATGAACTGCGTTTTGTTGTAAAACACTATAAGCCCAATTGTCTAGATACAAAGCGTGCATGGCAGCGCTTCAAGGCGATGAGAGGAGTAGACACAAGCAACCGACGCAAGATAGCCGTTGCCGCATCTATAATATTGGCGGTAGGCATTGCCGTAGCTGCCGGAATAATAGGCTATCACAACTATATGTTGCCACAAAAGCCTATATCAAAGCCTATACCTGTAGATACAGCTTATGTGATAGAGGATTATGAGGAATGCGACACTACAGACGTTTTCAGATTTGACCACACACCTATAAACAAGGTGCTTGGCGAATTGTCGCGACACTATAATACCAATCTCTCTGCAAGCGACACCACAAAGAGTGTTACTGGAGAAATAGAAGCATCGAAGGTGGAGGATGCAATAGAGGTGCTCGAAACAACGTTGGGCATAAAGATTGAGCAAAAATGAAAACATACAGCTATCTGTTTCTCATTCTAACTACTCTGTTTGTTGTCTCTCCCTCATCTAAAGCCGCGCCTACATATAGAGAGATTTCCACCGCCAAACGCACCGTCCTTACAGAGATGCAACGCTTGCAAAAGCAGCATGGCATTCACTTTGTATACGATTCGGCATTGCGTCTTGACATGCCGTATACCGGTACAGACATAAGCCACTTGCCAATAGACAAGGCTCTCAATGCACTTTTCGGACATATCGGTATAGAATACAAGATGCACAACCGCAACGTTATGCTGCGACAGACAACTGCATCTGTACAGCAAACAACAGAAATAAAAGAGAGAAAAACCACATTCACAATAAACGGACGCATAACCGACACTCATGGCGAACCTATTGTCAACGCTACCGTTTTCGACCTTACATCCAAGGACGGCACACTATCGGATGGTCGTGGCAGATATATTATGCACCTTGCCGAAGGACATCACGTGGTGCGCGTATCAAGCATAGGATGCGATGCCGACACAATTGTGGTGAATATGCATTCGGACATTTCGCACAACTTCAGGCTTAAGCAAGCCGTAGAGCTAAAAGAAGTGGTGGTGACTGAGGATATGAATTCGCCCGTACTTACCACACAAACAGGCAAGCGCACATTTACATCCAAAGACATAAACAACGGATTTGCCTTACTGTCATCGCCCGACCTCGTGAAAACAATACAGCGTATATCGGGTGTAACATCTGGTGTTGACTTTGTGTCGGGCATGTATGTACACGGTGGAGGAAGCGACGAGAATCTGTTTCTGCTTGACGGTACCCCACTCTACCAAACCAATCATTCGCTGGGACTGTTCTCGGCTTTCAACTCGGACATTATAAAGAATGTGGATTTCTATAAGAGTGGTTTTCCGGCACGCTACTCAGGTCGTGTATCGTCTATTACCGATGTGCGCACACGCGATGGCAATATGGAACAAGTGCACGGAACGGCTTCGCTTGGCTTGTTAGACGGACGCATACAGGTGGAAGGCCCGATAAGTAAGAACCGCACATCGTTCAATGTATCGCTTAGACGCAGCTGGATAGACCTGCTGCTACGCCCTGTATGTGCAATAGCCAATAAAGGCAGCGACGACAAGTACACCTTGGACTATATGTTTCACGACTTCAATGCCAAGCTTACACATCATATAAACAACAAGGCCACAATTTGGACAAGTGTGTATTCGGGCTACGATAGCTATCGGGTAGACGACAAGAGTATGTGGGGAGACAACGTAAACGATACAGAGAACCGTATGACTTGGGGCAACTTGAGCGGTACGATAGGCGGCGACTTTATGCTGTCGCCCACTATGTCTATGGCCTCAATGCTAACCGCAACATACAGCCACTCACGACAGAAGTATAGTGAGGAGGACTATGAAATAGTAGATAAGGGCGGCCATCTTCGCAACTATCTCGACACACGTCTAAACAGCACAGAGATGATAGACGTTGCGGCACACGCCAACTTCAGTTGGCAACCTACAGACAGGCAGCACATCCACTTCGGCATAGCATTTACACGCCACCAGTTTCGTCCACAAACCAAGCGGCAAGCATTCTATTACGGCGACCCGCAAGAGGGATGCGACACTACAGATATACGCTCGCGTGTAAACATAGTGTCGCATGAGGCTGTAGTGTATGCCGAAGACGAGATGAGGATAAACAAGTATCTGTCTGCCAACATAGGCACAAGTTTTACCGCCAATATGGTGAACGGACGCACATACCTGATGCTCGACCCGCGTTTTGCATTTAAATGGCAACTTGCAAACAGCACATCCTTCAAAATGTCATACACACACATGTCGCAGAGCATACACCGTATGGCAAGTAGTTTTCTGGAATTGCCCACCGACTTTTGGGTGCCCACAACCAATGAGATAAAGCCAACTATGTCGCACCAGATAGCTGCTGGCATATACACACAACCATCCACACACCTCACGCTATCGCTTGAAGCCTACTACAAGCTTTCGTCACATCTGCTGCAATACCGTCATTGGATGGGATTTCAACCGTCGGCAGCTACGTGGAACCGCGATGTGGCAGATGGAAAAGGCAAGAGTTACGGCATGGAAGCCGATGCTACTTATACCACTGGCAGCACTACAATGTCGATGGCTTATACCCTGTCGTGGAGCAAGAGACTGTTTAAGGATATATATCCAACGTGGTTTGACGACCAGTTTGACAACCGTCACAAGATAAACATCTCGCTAAGCCACGACTTATCACAGCGCATATCGTTATACGCCGCATGGACTTTCCACAGCGGCAACCGTGTTACAATGCCTGTGGGATACACTATTCAGCCAAATATTCCAGGCGACAACAAGTATAGCTACGACTATATATTTGACCGTCCTAACAACTTCAGCCTACCTGCTTATCACCGTATGGACATAGGAGCAAACTTCCGCCATACCACACGCCACGGAAAGGAAGGAATATGGAACGTAAGTCTGTACAATGCCTATTGTCACCTTAACACCATGTATGTAAAGGTGAGACTCGACGATAACAATAAGTTCCAGATTAAGAGCCATGGCTACATACCGATTATTCCATCTGTAAGCTATACGCTGAAATTCTAAAAACTGTGGATACTGAAGTATAACGGCACAGATAAAAATAGTATATGACAAAAGCAATAAATATCATACTTACGCTCATTACGTTTGTCGCTACTGCCTGTAGCGACAACGTGAGCCTTGACCAGCTGACCCACAACCCCAGCAAGCTGGTTGTATACGCCTTTCCTACTAAAGGCGACACCATTGACATAACCATATCGGCCACCTACCCCATTAGTGGAAAGATGCCTACAATAAATATACAGAGCCTAAGCTGCACTACCAACGGCATTGCAGACCGAATAATACCGCTTGGCTACAGCATTATAGACAACAGTATACCCATTATGCGATTTGCCGCAATAGGCACTCACAGCTATGGCGACCAGATAGACATAAAGGTGAAAGCTACTGATTTTCAGGAGGCTTACGGCAGTACCGTGATACCACAAAAGCCAACAATAGAAAACGTATGGCTTGAAACGTCGTCGTTCAAAGGCAGCAACTATCCTGTGGTTCGTCTGAATATGATAGACAATATGTCGACACCATATTATGCAGTTCGCATTGAAGGCAAATATAAAGAAAATCCATACGACATAAACAACTATATGCCACTATTAGTAGCTGCCGAACCATTGCTGGGCAACTCGTCTAATACCGACATCGACCTAAGCGACTGGGACAGCAACTTCTACCGCAACATATACAATTTTGATAATACATCCTTCAACAACGGCAAAGCCTCAATGCACCTATACGTGGAGACTTGGCTTAGCGAGAGCATTATATATCGTCCGCACCTATTTGCCCTGTCAACCGAATACAACTCTATGCTGCGCTCGCTAAACGATATAAGCAACAACGACCTTGGCAAATACGGACTGGCCTTTGCCTATTCCACATACACAAACGTACACGGAGGCTACGGATGTATAGGAGCCTATGCGGAGGTGGTGGACAACTGGCTTAAATATAGCAACAATTAAAACTCTACAATTATTTGCTTAACCGAATTCTTTTATCTAAATTTGCAAAAAACAAAAAAGCCTATGCCAAGATTCATCAACCCATTCTCGGACTGGGGATATATCAGCATTGAGCGTAGAAGACAGAAAAAGATATGACAAGAGTTTGAAGATAATGCTCAACTATATTATTTCGTAACAATATATAAAAATGAATATTCTAGAACTATCACAACAGCGATTCTCGGCACGCAAATATACAGCCGAGCCTGTAAGCCAAGCCGACTTAGACTATATACTCGAATGTGTACGTCTTGCACCATCAGCTGTAAACCGCCAGCCATGGAAGTTTGTAATTGTACGCAGCGAGGAAGCAAGAAAGAAGCTGTGGCTTGCATACGACCGTGAATGGTTTCGCACAGCCCCACTATATATCGTGTGCATGAAAAATAATAAGGAATGTTGGACACGCCGTTACGACGACAAACCTCATGGCGATATAGATGTTGCTATAGCTGTAGAACACCTGTGCCTTGCTGCTACCGAACGTGGACTGGGTACTTGCTGGGTATGCAACTACGACACTAATGTTATGAGTAAACAATTCCATAGCGACGACTTTGAAACAGTTGCCATAATCCCCATTGGACACATAGCCGAGGATTGCCCACACGCAGAGAAAAAGCGCAAGGCAATAGAGGAGATTGTAGAAGAAATATAAATAGAAAACAAATGAAGAGATTATTAATAACAGCGATTCTCATGGTAACGACCGTGATGACTATCACGGCTCAGACCGCATTGAAGAAGGTATATAATGAGAACATCGACCCAATGGAACAGATTGACAAGGCTCTTGTCAATGCTAAGGCCGAAGGCAAATATGTAGTATGCCAAGTAGGTGGCAACTGGTGTCCATGGTGTCTGCGCTTTGCCGACTTTGCCGAAAAGAACCAAGCAGTAAACAAAGTTATTAATGACAACTTTGTTTACATACACGTAAACTATAATCCACGCAAGGCTGGTGGCGAAGAAGCAGCAAAGAAGGCTGCCAAGCTTATGCAACGTCTTGACAATCCAGCCCGATTCGGTTTCCCCGTATTCGTTGTGCTTGATGCCAACGGCAAGGTGTTGCACACACAAGACTCAAGTTTTCTTGAGGAGGAAAAGAGCTACAGCGAAAAGAAGGTGCTAAGATTCTTCAACAACTGGACTCCGGCTGCTGTAGAAAACAAGAAATAAGCTATAAGTAAAGAGGAATAAAGGATAATAATAACAAAACACTAATAAGTATGAAAAGAATTTTTATTTATGTTGCAGTGATGTCTGCAGCAATTATGGTTTCTTGCAATGGTAAGAAGACTGCACAGAATGACGCAAACAACGATTCAACAAGTGTAACTGATACAACAGTTGCAGGCGAGAATGTAGACCTTGCTGCAGTAGCCGGCACATACGAAGGCACATTGCCTGCTGCCGACTGTCCGGGCATCAAGACCGTGCTTACTATCAATGCCGACAGCACCTACGAGCTGAAGCAGGACTATATAGAACGTAAGGACGGACACGACGAAGCAAGCGGTGTGCTGCAGGTGCTCGACGGCAATGTCTTGATGCTTGTACGTCCATCAAGCGGCGAGCATACATTCTATAAGGTTAAGGACAGCAAGAGCATCGTTATGACCGACTCGCTTGGCAATGAGGCTGAAGGCGAAATGGCTAAGCTGTACGTGCTGACAAAGAAGTAAAAGCTACATTTATTAATAACAAACGGGTGTGTCAAAACTCAAACAATGCGGGCTGAAAGCCCAAAATTGCGCCTAGCCCAGGGCAGCGCCCTGGGTAAACGGATATTATAATAATACGCCCTGTAAGGGCAAAAGCATTTATCAACGCTTCTGCCCTTACAGGGCGCTTTGCTTTGGATGTATTACACCCAGGGCGCTGCCCTGGGCTAGGAGCTTCTGCCCCTTCGGGGCGTACCACTTGCGACTTATGACACACCCTCTTTTCTTTCTGCTTAAGCCTCAACTATGACCAACTAAAGCATCTATCATTTGCAATATCTCACTGCTGACATTATCATTAGCGCCATGCTTGCAATATCTTACAATGCCATCCTTATCTACAACAATGGTCAATGGATAGCCCTCATTGCCCACTCTTTTGGTGAAATACGTGTCATTGGCAATGTGTGTCCAATTGAAACCTTCCTTCTCCGTGATTTGCTTCACCTTGTCGACATTCTCGAAATTGGCTGAAACGAACTGCACATCAGGATATTTGTCTTTCCACGTCGATAGGATTGGCATCTCCCTACGGCACGGTCCGCAACCAGAATACCACACATTTACAACCGTAACACGACCTTTAAGTGCATCCTTAGTCCATGTCTTGCCATCAATATCTTTCTCAGAGAAATCATCCGGAAGAGCCTTGCCAACAACAAACTTCTCTACATCAGTTGAATTGATAAGCTTTCTCATCTTGGCAAAGTTCCGCGCTCCTTCCTCAAGTTGTTTAGCATTAAGCACCTTCTCAAAAGGAATTTCATACTTCTTTATCGACTGCGGCACCTTGAAGTCGTCGCCTACAAAGAGATTTACAACCCTATTTCCGTCCTTATCAGCAAGAGCCATTATCGAACTGCTAATCTTAAAAGCCTCATCCATCGGCAATTCCTTAGAGAAATAATGGCCTCCAATTCTATACATTGGCACTATCTTGTCCTGTGCTATCATCTGAGATGCGACACACAACAACAAACCCAGCAGTAACAAAATCTTTTTCATACGTTGATTGTGTTTTATATCCTACCATTCATTATAGCAAGCATCACTTTGTCTTGATAATACAGATATCATGCGTCTTGCCAATTTCCCCATGCTCCATAGCTGCCTTTGAGCCACGCTTCAATATAACGATGTTTGATATTTTCGATGGTGCAATGTCTTTCACTTCCTGAGACGTTGCTGACTTGCCATCTACTACATACAATATGTTCTCCTTGCTTGCCTTGGTGAAGATTTTCAGCACACCATTCTTCCCTTTCTCTCCATAGGCGTTGGCTACGTCCGACCCTGGCTTGTACACATTTATTGAATTTATGTCGCCAGACTTGATATCGTTGATAGACCCAGTGTATTCCTTACCATCCAGAATAATCAATGGCTTGGAATTAAGCACGTCAAACTTTGTCACTTCCACCTCTCTCTTACCTGCCTTTTCCGACTTATTTATATTGTTTCCATTTGCCAAAGTATCCTTTGTGATGTAATGAAATTCGGTAGAAACTTTATACGGTCGGTTTCTCAGACTATCAGGCAATATTTCATCAGTATGTATACTGTAAACATCCCCTTTGTCGTCTTTTATCACATTAAACAACAGGATTTTCTTTCCCGTGAGTTGCGAACCGTCGAAATTCTCTATCTTCTCGCCATTAATGATAAAGACGTTTTCTTGCGCATACGATGCTGCTGCCACAAAGAGCGCAATAAATGTAAGGACAAAAAACTTTTTCATAAGTATAATATTTTAAGTTGTTTATTATTTCTATCGAGAGCTAAAGGTTTTAATTGAGTGCAATAAGCTGACTGCTCAACTCATCGTCAGAACATGAGACAATGAATGAGGCAGACGTTCCATCATCATAACATTTGGTCACAATGTTTGCCTCGCCCACTTTTCTTATCTCATAACTTTCCACCTGTTCGTTTGGTAATGTTACCGTAGCGATGATATTATCAACCCTATTGACTACACTTGGTTCGACTGTAGGCAATCGCTTTTTGGTCAATCGCTTGGATTGAGTCTTACTTTGAGGGTTATTAGCAACCTTTTCCTCTGTAGATTTTTCTATTGCGTCAGTATCTTGTGTCTTGACTATGCCCACATCATATTTTACCCCGTCTGCCTTTTTAGGCTTTTCTACAGCAACAATTTTGTCTACAGCAGAAGTATTGTCTGTAAAAGCTGTCCATGGTTGGATAGCAACAAATGCCACTACTACTGCTGCACATGCCGCAACAGCCACCCAACGCCATACATGCGATGTATGTTTTGGCAGTATATGCGCTGCAGAGGGTTCAACAGCCACATCAGATGTGAGCATTGCATCAAGTTCCGTATTGCTGAAGTTGTAATTATCAGTCTTGAAGCTACGAAACATCTCCTTATATACTTGCCATTCCGTAGGAATATCATCAGCTGTATCGAAGTATTCTGCAAGCTGCTGTTCCTCAAGTTCAGTAGTCAGACCATCAACAAACTTGCCCAACAGTCGTTCTATATATTCTCTTGAGTATTTCATTGTTTTGCCTTTTTAAGATTCTTAATAAGTTCCATTCGTGCCTTGCTTATCATTCCACGCACCGAGCTTTCCGTAGTACCAATTATACATGCAATATCTGCATACGGCATATTCTCGACGTTGCGCATCCGTATAATGGCACGATGCCTGTCGCTAAGTGCGCTGATACTCTGTTTCAGCATACGGTCACTCTCTTTAATTTCCAGTTGGTTGTGCGGATTGTCAGCATTAGCCATATATCCAACCTTATCTATCTGCACATTACATCTTGCGTCACGAAGCATGTTAAGCGATACATTCCTACACACAACCGAAGCCATGTGCTGCATCTTTGTAGCATCCGCTATACGCTCACGTACAGTCCACAGTTTCAAGAGAGTTTCCTGAACAGCATCCTCAGCGTCAGAACCATTACCAAGATAGTGCATAGCCTGCTTGAGCAAACCATCGCGCAGACTCTCTGCACCATTCACAAACTCTTGTATTTCCACGTCATTTCTTTCTATTTGTTTTTACATTAATAATAACACAAGAGTTATTATTTCGCTACGCAAAACTAATAAAATTTGAATATTAAGTTGTAAGTTTGACTATTTATTTGTAACTTCACATCGAAATATCAAAACCACAAGGCTATGGAGACGCAAGAGATAAGGAAATATCCGGTTGGAATGCAGACCTTCGATAAGATACGTGAAGGAAACTACATGTATATAGACAAGACAAAATATATTGTGAAGATGATGAAAAACGGTTCGCAATATTTGTTTCTGAGTCGCCCACGGCGATTCGGCAAATCTCTTTTTATCTCAACTCTTAAGGCTTATTTCGAGGGCCGCAAGGAACTGTTTGACGGTCTTGCCATTGCCGACTATGAGAAGGAGTGGGTGAAGCATCCGGTGCTTCACTTCGACATGAGCACGGCGAAGCACATGGATGATAAAGGTCTTCTTAGCGAATTGAATCTTAAACTTCAGGAATATGAGAAGATATACGGACGTGAGGAAGGAGCTGAAAATCCCAATCAACGTCTGCAATATCTTGTAATGCGCGCTTGCGAACAAACAGGCCAGAAGGTGGTCATTCTTATTGACGAATATGATGCTCCGCTGCTTGATGTGGTACACGAGAAGGACAACTTGCAGAAGTTGCGCCGTATAATGCAGAACTTCTATAGTCCGATAAAGTCGCTCGATCCTTACCTTAAGTTTGTGTTTATCACGGGCATAACCAAATTCTCTCAACTGAGCATCTTCAGCGAGCTTAACAACCTCGACAACATAAGCATGTACGACCATTATTCTGCCATCTGCGGCATAAGCAAGACGGAACTGCTTACGCAGATGAAGCCTGATGTGGAATTGCTCGCCAAGGCCAACGGCGTTACATTCGAAGAAATGGTGGCTGAGCTTACCGACTTTTACGATGGCTATCATTTCAGCGAACACGCAGAGGATGTCTTCAATCCATTCAGCCTTGTCAAGGCTTTGCGAAACAAGAAGGTTGCTGCTTATTGGTTCAGTTCGGGTACGCCGAGCTATCTGATAAAGACCTTGCAGAAATATCATGTGGGCGTGATGGACATAGAGAAGAAGAGCGCATCGGTTGACGACTTTGACGTGTCGCCCGAACAGATGACTTCTGCCTTGCCGCTCCTTTATCAGAGTGGTTATCTCACCATAAAGAAGTATAATCCTATACTACAGAAATATCAGCTGGACTATCCTAACAAGGAAGTGCGCATAGGCATGGTAAAGTCGCTTGCTCCTAATTACCTGTCGCCAATACAGCTTGACAACAATGGCTTCGTATTTGATTTTCTTGAGAATCTGTTGGAGAACAATATGGACGGGGCTTTGCAGAAGATGCAGGCGTATTTGGCAAGCATCTCCAATCAGCTGTCAAATAAGAACGAGCGCGACTTCCAGACTGTGTTCTATCTTATCTTCAATCTTATGGGAGCCTACATAAAGGTGGAGGAATGTAGCGCAATAGGCAGAGCTGACGCCGTGCTGCATTTGCCGGACGCCATATACGTGATGGAGCTGAAGTATGACGGTTCTGCCGACGCTGCCCTGCAACAGATTGACGACAAGGGCTATCTTATTCCGTATTCGGCAGAGGGCAAGCGCCTGATAAAGGTTGGCGTAAACTATGACAGCCTTAAACGAACAATCGGAGAATGGAGAATAAAGGAAGGGTAAATACTATGAGGGATGCCAAATAATCTTTGGCATCCCTCAAATAATTATGATTCTGTTTCACCTACAATAGCTCTCGTTAGAATATAGATTTAATGTAGCCGATAAGTTCTGTATTGTTGCAATTAGGAACCTCAAGAGATCCGCCTCCCTTCCAGCCATGCATACACAGCTCTTTTTCAGAAAGCTTTGTGCCTTCATATTCTTCAAGAAGTTCAAGTTTATAGGTTCTATCATTAGGTGGTGTTTCTACCCAAAACGCTTTGTCTTCACGTTCGCAATTCTCTGCGGTCACCACCATCTTGAAGCGTACACAACGCTCATCAGACATAAAAAGATACACAATGTATCCGATAGAAAAACGTGCTCTTCCCATTCTCCAGCTGATAAATCCAAGACTGTGGATTGCGTCAGCATGTCTACACCTTTTTCTGTTGGCAAAGGCAAGCCAAGTGTGATTTAGTGTCATGCCTATAGGATATTTCATAATCAGTTGTTTTGATTTACAAATATACTTTTTTTAATGATTCGTACAAATATTCATCTGATATCTTTCATAAAGAAAAAAATGTGTATCTTTGACATCTGATAAACATTAAAGTATATATGACGATGACATTACAGGAAGCAATAATGCTAAGACATAGCGTACGCAGGTACATACACAAGCCGCTGTCGGCAGAAATCGTTGAGACGTTACGGAAGAAGATTGAGGAGTGTAACGCTGAGGGCGGACTGCACATTCAGCTTGTGACTAACGAGACAAGGGCTTTCACGGGACTCTTCTCGTACGGCAAATTCTCTGGTGTGGAGAACTATATAGTGATGGTAGGCAAGAAGGCTGACGACCTTGACGAACGTGTGGGCTATTACGGGGAACAACTTGTACTGCTGGCGCAGACGCTCGGACTGAATACTTGCTGGGCAGGACTGAGCTATCGCAGAGTGGACGAGGCTTACAGTGTTGGTGATGACGAAAAACTGACGTGTATGATAGCCTTGGGATATGGAGCTACGCAAGGACATAAGCGCAAGAGCAAGACAGCAGAGCAAGTGAGCAACATCAGCAGCGACTCGCCCGAATGGTTTCGCAATGGTGTGGAAGCAGCACTCCTGGCTCCTACAGCCATCAATCAGCAGAAATTCTCGTTCACTTTATTGCCTAACGAACAAGACACAGAAGACAAGCCAAAGGTTCTCGCCAAGCGAGGTTTCTCAATGGTGGGATATACTAAAATGGATATAGGCATAGCCAGACTGCACTTCGAGATTGGTGCAGGAATGGAAAACTTCGATTGGGCGTAACGTCCTTTTTATATAAAGAGAACAATTATGAAGACACTTCCATACATAGTATTCAGCTTTATCATGCTTTGCGCATTGTGCACCAGCATCAACAGCTATAACAGAACGGAGAATATGATAGCGCAGGACGTAAATAGGGCTTTGGAGCAAGTCCTGGCGAAGATGCCTGACAATGTGGTAACCACAGACACCATACGCTGTTATCGTAACTATCTGACCATTGCCGAGCTGAAGGATACAGCAGGCATTGCCATGCGTACTGTTCGTAGGGACGGACGTTGGGAGACGAAGATGGTGGCAGAGGCCAACTATGGCTTTGCTGCGACATTCATGATGTCTGACCAGAAGGCTTCCGGCTCTCTTATGTTTGTCGGTATGATGTGGCTGTTGGGTAGTCTGTGGTATGTGAAGCGGAAAAGGCCGGAACTGATGGCGCAAGGTTTGTCGTACGGAGGTATAGTACTCAATGGCGACAAGTTTATGACGCTTTCGGGCGAGCAGATCCTTCTTACACCAATGCAGCATTCCCTGCTCGAGATGTTTATGCTGACGGACACGCATACTCTCTCAAAACAGGAGATTTGTGACCGTCTATGGCCGAAGAAACCTGACGCCAGCGATACGCTCTACACTCTTGTACGACGCATTAAACCAATCATCGAAGCTCATAGTAGTCTGAAGATAGAGTCAGACAGAGGCAAGAGCTATAGTCTGAAACTCAAATAGATAGGATGGTTGTCAGCCAATTGTCAGGAAAATGTCAGACAGATAAATTGGCTTTCTTACAAGGAGAATATATATTTGCATCGAAAATCAAAAAATGGTGCAAATGAAACGATTGATTACACTTTCCATTATTCTTTCTTCCACATTCTGTGCTTATGCTCAGGATGTGGAGAAAATCGTTACGCTCGACGAAGTGACAGTAAAAGCAGCCAAGGTTGTGAACAAGGCAGACGGTATGATAATTTATCCTACCGATGCTCAGAAGCAGGCTTCCAGCAATGGCTACAGCTTTCTTGAGAAACTCACTCTCGCCAATCTTCGTATAGACAACATCAACCACACTATTACTGCCATTGACAATAGGGGAGGAGTTCAGCTCCGAGTGAATGGTATCGTAGTAGGCAAACAGGAGATGTTGGCTCTCAATCCTAAGGACATCGTGAAGATAGACTTCATAAACAGTCCAGGAGTCCGTTATGGTGACGGCATAGCCTATGTCATTGATATAGTGACACGCAGAAACGAGAGCGGATATACCGTTGGCACGGACCTTACCTCAGCGCTTACCACGTTGCAGGGCGATGACATGGTTTATGGTAAATGGAACAAGGGCAAGAGCGAATTATCGTTTTCGTATGACGTGAGCGGGTATAAAACCAAAGGCGAAAAGAGCAAGCAGTCGGCAGATTACACCTTGACAGATGGTAGTATCTATACAATAGAACGAAACGATGTGGAGTCGCTTCGTAAATCCATATCGCATGATGCAAAACTTACCTATAACTGGTCAGACTCAACGGCAACAGTCTTTCAGGCATCATTGAACGGAGCATTCAACAACACTCCCGACAATTATACTGTTAAGGATATTGTGGACGGCACTCGCCAATATAAAGCAACAAGTAGAGCGAAAGACAAGAGCTATTCGCCCGTATTGGATATCTATTTCTTCCGTCAGCTCACGCCATGTCAGTCTGTTACCGCAAATGCTGTAGCCACGTATATCTCCACACAGACAAGCAGTTATTATGACGAGGGCACACCTTATAAATATAATGTGGATGGCAAGACGGCTTCTCTGCTTACAGAGGTAATCTACGAGAATCGACTGAAGCCCTTCACTTTCTCTACAGGCTTGAATAACAGTTATAAGTACATCAAGAACAACTATCTTGGTGATGCTTCCTCTTTTACCAAGACCAACAACAACCGCCTATATGCCTTTGCCGAAATCAAGGGCATGCTCCAGCCTTTTAGCTACACATTAGGAACTGGCGCAAGTTACATTCATTACACTCAGAACGGACACAGATACAACTTCTGGACTTTCCATCCAAAGGCATCTCTGACATATCAGATTAGTAATAGCATGCAGCTGAGCTATACTTTTGGGATGCAGGACAAAGTCTCGCGCATAGCCATGACGAGTGATGCTACGATTCGCACAAACAGTATGGAATGGACAGTAGGCAATCCTGACCTGAAACCTTCGCACGATATTGAGCATCGCCTACATGTTTCATACAACACAAGTCGCTTGCAGACCTTCGTTGAAGGTTATTATAAACAATGTCTAAAACCGAACATGGCTCACTATGAGCGAACTGACGGCAATAAGTTTCTTTATACCCAAATAAACCAAAAGGAGATAGACGCGCTGGATGTCTATGCATATGCAAGCTATTGGCTCTTGCCCGAAAAGCTCCAAATTGCAGCCAATGGAGGAATATATAGATGCTTCAATTTCGGCTACAGCTATACGCATTGCTACACCTCATGGTTTTATGCAAGTAGCATCACGGCTTATCTCGGCAACTTCACGTTGCAAGGCTATGTTGACAACGGCAATCGATTCTTGGAGGGTGAATCTAAAGGCTACAACGGAGCCTACTCGGTTTTGAAGGTATCCTACGTATGGCGCAACTGGCAGTTTGCATTATCATGGACTAATCCCTTCGACAACAACTACAAGGCATACGAAAACGAATTGCTCAACCGCAACCTATATAAGCATACCATCGGATATTCCAAAAGCAACGGCAACCAAATATCCCTGAACCTATCCTGGCGTCTAAGCCGAGGCAGCAAGCATAAGTCAGCAGAAAAGAGAATTAACCTGCGCGACACGGATAATGGTATTATCAAATAAAAATACAAAAAACGACAATAGAGACAATGTAGACAACTCAATAGCGGTTGTCAGTCATTGTCTCTATTGTCGTTTTTATGTTATTGAGAGTTGGGATTTCATAACCCTCAACTCTCAATTCTTAATTTTCAACTCGGATTAGTATTCACCCCAAGCCTTGATGTCGATATCCTCAATCTTCGTTGTGCAGAATGCATAGATAAACGCACTTGCAAGACGAGCATTGGTGATAAGAGGCACGTTGAGGTCGATAGCGGCACGACGAATCTTGTAGCCGTTGGTAAGCTCTGAGCTTGTGAGGTTCTTCGGGATGTTGACAACCATATCGATAGTGTGGTCGTGCAACAAGTCGAGAGCCTTAGGTGCATCACCTTCCTCTGAAGGCCAGAGTACAAGTGTGTTCTGGATGCCATTCTCTGTAAGGAACTTGCTTGTACCACCTGTAGCATACAGTTTGTAACCATTCTCAAGAAGCATCTTGGCTGCGTCGAGCATAGCAACCTTCTGCTTTGCACCACCTGTAGAAAGAAGGATGTTCTTCTTCGGAATGCGGTGACCTACAGAGAGCATACTCTTAAGCAATGCTGTGTTGGTGTCGTCGCCCAAGCAACCTACCTCACCAGTAGAGCTCATGTCTACGCCGAGCACTGGGTCGGCCTTCTGCAGACGGTTGAATGAGAACTGCGATGCCTTTATACCTACGTAGTCGAGGTCGAAGAGGTTCTTGCTCGGCTTCTCTACCGGCAGACCAAGCATTACACGAGTAGCAAGCTCGATAAGGTTGATCTTCAGAACCTTGCTTACGAATGGGAACGAACGCGAAGCACGCAGGTTACACTCGATAACGAGGATATCGTTGTCGCGGGCCATGAACTGGATGTTGAATGGTCCGTTGATGTGAAGCTCCTTGGCAATCTGACGACCTACACGCTTACAACGGCGTACGGTCTCAACATAGAGCTTCTGCGGTGGGAACTGGATAGTAGCGTCACCAGAATGTACACCGGCAAACTCGATGTGCTCAGAGATAGCGTAAGCGATAACCTCACCATTTTTGGCAACGGCATCCATCTCAATCTCCTTGGCATGCTCGATGAACTTGCTCACTACTACTGGGTGGTCCTCGCTAACGTTGGCAGCCAACTGGAGGAATCGCTTCAGCTCGTCCTCGTTAGAGCAAACGTTCATGGCAGCACCTGAGAGTACGTACGACGGACGCACAAGTACCGGGAATCCTACACGCTCGATGAAGCGGTCGATATCCTCCATGCTTGTAAGTGCGCTCCACTCTGGCTGGTTGATGCCATTGTTGGTAAGCATCTGCGAGAACTTGGCGCGGTCCTCAGCGTTGTCAATATCCTGAGCCTTGGTACCGAGGATGGGCACATGCTGCTCGTCGAGGAGCATAGCAAGATTGTTAGGAATCTGACCACCAGTAGAAACGATTACACCGTGAGGTGTCTCAAGGTCGATGATGTCCATAACACGCTCGAATGTAAGCTCGTCGAAGTAGAGACGGTCGCACATGTCGTAGTCGGTAGACACTGTCTCAGGGTTATAGTTAATCATAATCGAACGATAGCCCTCCTTGCGGATTGTGTTAAGAGCCTGAACGCCACACCAGTCGAACTCTACAGACGAACCGATACGGTAAGCGCCCGAACCAAGAACGATGATAGAACGCTTGTCGTTCTCGAATGTGATGTCGCTCTTCACACCAGCGTATGTAACGTACAGATAGTTGGTCTGTGCTGGATACTCGGCAGCGAGGGTGTCAATCTGCTTAACAACTGGAAGAATGCCATAGTTCTTACGACGTGAACGAACTACGAGCGATGCCTTACGCATTGACTTAAGCTCGTCCTCCAGTCCTACAGCACGTGCAATCTGGAAGTCGGTGAAACCGTATACCTTAGCTGTGCGGAGAAGTTCCTTGTCGAGTGTGTTGATGTTGCACTTCTTCATAGCCTCATCGATGTCGATGATGTGTTGGAGCTTCTCAAGGAACCACTTGTCAATCTTGGTAAGGTCGTGTATCTGGTCTACAGTATAGCCCTTGTGCATAGCCTTAGAGATAACAAACACACGCTTGTCGGTAGGCTCGCGCAAAGCTGCATCAATATCCTCTATTTCAAGCTCCTTGTTCTCTACGAAGCCGTGCATGCCCTGGCCAATCATGCGCAGACCCTTCTGGATAGCCTCCTCGAAGTTGCGGCCGATAGCCATAACCTCACCTACCGACTTCATTGAAGAGCCAAGCTCCTTGTCTACACCACGGAACTTAGAGAGGTCCCAACGTGGAATCTTGCAGACTACGTAGTCGAGTGCCGGCTCAAAGAAAGCGGATGTTGTCTTGGTAACAGAGTTCTTCAACTCAAACAAGCCATAACCCATACCGAGCTTAGCAGCAACGAAAGCCAAAGGATAACCTGTAGCCTTAGAAGCAAGAGCAGATGAGCGGCTCAGACGAGCGTTTACCTCGATAACGCGATAGTCCTCCGACTGTGGGTCGAAAGCATACTGCACGTTACACTCACCTACGATACCGATGTGACGGATAATCTTGATGGCAAGGGCGCGGAGCTTGTGATACTCTGAATTGGTGAGAGTCTGTGACGGAGCGATAACAATCGACTCACCGGTGTGGATGCCCAGAGGGTCGAAGTTCTCCATGTTACATACGGTGATACAGTTGTCGTAGCGGTCGCGCACTACCTCATACTCTATCTCCTTCCATCCCTTCAAGCTCTTCTCTACCAATACCTGCGGTGAGAATGAGAATGCCTTCTCGGCAAGTTTGTCGAGTTCCTCCTCATTGTCAGCGAAACCAGAACCGAGTCCACCAAGAGCGTAAGCGGCACGGATAATAACAGGGTAGCCCAGTTCGGCAGCAGCCTTACGTGTCTGCTCCATTGTCTCGCAAGCCTCGCTCTTGATAGTCTTGACGTCGATTTCGTCGAGTTTCTGGACGAATAGCTCACGGTCCTCGGTGTCCATAATAGCCTGTACCGGAGTACCAAGCACCTTTACGTTGTACTTCTCGAGAATGCCCTGGCGGTAAAGCTCAACACCACAGTTTAGAGCAGTCTGTCCACCAAACGATAGAAGGATGCCATCAGGACGCTCCTTCTTGATAACCTCCTCTACAAAGTAAGGCTGAACGGGAAGGAAATAAATCTGATCGGCAACACCCTCAGATGTCTGCACAGTTGCGATGTTAGGGTTGATGAGCACAGTCTTCACACCCTCCTCACGCAGAGCCTTCAGAGCCTGTGAGCCAGAATAGTCGAACTCGCCCGCTTCGCCAATCTTCAAGGCACCCGAACCGAGCAACAATACTTTCTTTATATTTTCGTCTTTCATTTATTCTAATGCTTAATTGATTAATGTTTGATGTCTAAATGGCTGATGCCATAAACATACAAAACTTAAACATTTGGATTTTTCACTTTTCGTTCTTCTCTTTTCACTTACTTCAATGCTTCCACAAACTTGTCGAACATGAACTCGGTGTCTACCGGACCTGAGCATGCCTCCGGATGGAACTGGCTTGAGAACCAAGGCTTAGACTTGTGGCGAATACCCTCGTTAGAACCGTCGTTCATGTTTACGAACAATTCCTCCCAGTCAGCACCAAGTGTCTTAGCGTCAACAGCATAACCGTGGTTCTGTGATGTAACGAAGCACTTCTCGGTGCCAACCATACGAACTGGCTGGTTGTGCGAACGATGACCATACTTGAGCTTATAGATGTGAGCACCGGCAGCCTTAGCAAGCAGCTGGTTGCCCATACAGATACCACAGATAGGCTTGTCGGAAAGGCTCATCTGCTTCTGGATAATCTTAACGGCAGCCTCACACATGTCAGGGTCGCCAGGACCGTTGGCAAGGAAGAGTCCGTCAAACTCCATGTCGGTATAGTCGTAGTTCCAAGGCACACGAATAACCTCACAACCGCGGTTGATAAGACAACGTATGATGTTGGCCTTAACGCCACAGTCTACGAGAACAACCTTCTTGTCAGCACCCTCATTGTAGCGTACAATCTCCTTGCAGCTAACCTTATCTACGAAGTTAACTCCAGCATACTCGGCGGTTGGGATATTCTCAGGTTCGTCGTCGAAGATAATCTTACCCATCATAACACCATGCTCGCGCAACACCTTTGTAAGTTCACGGGTGTCGATACCTGTAATACCAGGTACGTGCTCGCGCTTGAGCCATTCGGCAAGACTTTCAACAGCGTTCCAGTGGCAATACTCCTCACTATAGTCAGCCACAATGATAGCCGAAGCGTAGATTTTGTCACTCTCCATGAACGTTGGCAATCCGTTCTCCTCAAAAGAGAAAGGAGGCACGCCATAGTTTCCTACAAGCGGATAGGTCAGAGTCATGAGCTGTCCGGCATAAGAAGGGTCGGTCAACGACTCAGGATATCCCATCATCGCTGTGTTGAAAACGACCTCTCCAGCCACTGGTGCTTCATAACCGAATGACTTACCATGGAACTTGGTTCCGTCTTCCAATACTAAAGTTACATTTCTCATAGTTCTATATCTTCTCTTTGTTTGTCTTGAATATTTTAGTTTCTTCTTTCCCCTTGTTTGTTATAGTTGGACTTATACCCTCCTACACTTATTCGCGCACAGACGCCCTGAAAGCGCAAAAGTGTAATCGTGGTATATACTTTTGCCCTTCCAGGGCGCGTGTTGCTAAGGTGTTGCCAACACAGGCTGCGACAGATCTGTCGTACCACTTATGTTTACATTAGCTTCTCCATATAGTTGACGAAAGCCTGGTTGCAGAGTTTTGTTCCGCCTGGTGTTGGATATTTGCCAGTAAAATACCAGTCGCCTTTATGGTTTGGTATAGCCTCATGCAGCCCATCAATAGATTGGTATACCAGTTCAACTGGTGTTTCCAGTTCGTCTGGGCGCAACATTTCTACTATCTTTTGGTTTATCTCGTCTATTGTGAACGGCTTGTATACGTCGCGTACACAGTTACGCATCAACTGCTTCGGCTTAAGCAGCTCAAGCTTGCACGACTCGTACACTCGCTTAAGCAAGTCTTGCATGCCTCGTTCCTTTATCAGCTCCATTGTTGCACGGAATACGCAGAACTCCTCAAGGCGTGGCATATCTATGCCATAATAGTCTGGATAGCGTATCTGCGGAGCCGACGACACGATGACTATCTTCTTAGGATGCAGACGGTCGAGTATACGCAAGATACTCTCCTTGAGCGTTGTGCCTCTAACTATAGAGTCGTCTATCACCACAAGGTTGTCTACGTAAGGTTCAATGCATCCGTATGTTATGTCGTACACATGTGAGGCAAGGTCGTTGCGCGAATTGCCCTCAGTGATGAATGTACGCAGTTTAATGTCTTTTATTGCCACCTTCTCCGAGCGTACAAGCGTGTCGAGTATTGCATGTAATTCCTCGTCTGTTGGTTTATGGTCGAGTTGTTGTATCTTCTCAACCTTCAGTCGGTTGCTATACTTCTTAAATCCCGAGAGCATACCATAGTATGCCACCTCAGCCGTGTTTGGTATGAAGGAGAATACGGTGTGGTCGATGTCGTTATCTACAGCCTTCAGTATCTGTGGCACAAGTAGCTCGCCCAGCTGTTTGCGCTCGCTATATATATCACGGTCAGAACCTCGGCTGAAGTAAATACGCTCGAAAGAACAAGCCGAGTCGCCTCGCTGTTGAAGTATCTGTTCCATTCTAACCTTGCCTTGTCTACTTACGAGCAAAGCATATCCAGGTTGCAATTCCTGAATATCCTCACACTCGAGATCGAATGTAGTCTGTAGAACAGGACGCTCAGATGCCACTGCAACAAACTCATCATTGGCATAATAGAATGCAGGACGGATTCCCCATGGGTCGCGCATAGAGAACATCTCTCCCGAACCGGTAAGTCCGCACATTACATATCCACCATCAAAATCAGGCATTGATGTCTTTAGAACATTAGCCATATCCATGTGCTCGTCTATATAATGTGTCAGTTCCATACCGTCAAGACCTTGAGCCTTAGCTTCCACATAATTGCGTTCAGCCTCACGGTCAAGACGGTGTCCCATCAGCTCGAGCAATGTATATCCATCGCTGTAAATACGTGGGAACATGCCTCGCGTCAGCATCTTCTGGAATATCTCGTCGATATTCGTCATATTGAAGTTGCCACAGATACATAGATTCTTGGCCTGCCAGTTGTTTCGGCGTAAGAAAGGATGCACGTATGAAAGTCCCTTCTTTCCAGTCGTGGAATAGCGCAAGTGTCCCATGTACAGCTCGCCAGCAAACGGCAAGTGTTCCTTAGCAAAGTCGGCATCGGCAAGTAACTCAGGTGAGAGGCAAGCAAATTCCTTCTGTACACGTCCGAATATCTCGGTTATCGCATCCTTGCCCTCAGCTCTTTCACGAAACATATACTCCGTACCTGGCTGTCCGTCGAGCTTCACGCAAGCCATACCTGCACCTTCCTGTCCTCTGTTGTGCTGCTTCTCCATCATCAGATAGAGCTTGTTAAGACCGAACATCCAAGTGCCGTACTTTTCTTGATAGTATTCCAATGGCTTGAGCAATCTTATCATTGCCACACCACACTCATGCTTTAATGGTTCCACGATTATTATCCTTAAAGGGTTATATATATACTTTTATCTATGTCTTTCTATAAAAGATTTGAAAAATGACGTTTTGTCGTCTGTTTGCCTTAACACTTAGTGTATAGGTAAAAATTAAGCGTCAGGTTCTTTACCCAACGCTTATTTGAGTGCCATAGGCACTAATTTCTAACAATATTAACAACCAATGCAGCTACAGACGTCAAGATGCTCACGAATGAGAACCACAACGTCGTAGACTGACCAATAGCGGAGTTCTTAGCCTTCACGCTGTTCGGCTCTACATAAATATAATCGTTTTGCTGTACATAATAGTACGGCGAGTTGATGATATTGGCATCATTGAGATTAAGGCGATGAGCCTCTTTCTGACCATCAGCATTCTCACGTATAAGAAGCACATTGTCACGACGTCCATAGATAGTAAGGTCGCCTGCCTGAGCAAGAGCCTCAAGCACACTCATCTTCTCTGTAGACACGGGAACAACCTTAGGCGATGTCACTTCGCCAGCAACCGTTACACGATAGCTCGACATTGACACTGTTACAACAGGGTTTTCTGATTCGGCAAGATAGGGCTTAACCTTCGACTTGATAAGGTCCTCACACTGATCTTTTGTAAGACCGGCAACATGTACTGTTCCTACAACAGGAAAATCTATATCGCCGTCATTGTTTACAAGATACTGTAAGAGTGAACCAGTTGTACTACCTAAACGTCCGTCAGTGCCAAGTGTGTTCTGAATAGAGAGGTTAAACGGCTTTGATGTAGAAGGATCGGAAGTAACAACGGTTATAGTCAAAAGGTCCTTAGGCATAATGCGTGCATCATAGAGACCTTTTGATGCTGTGAGACTTGTAGAATCAATGTTCTGGAAATAAGCAACCTGCTTGGCTGACGAACAAGCGTCGAGCAGCAATACTATTGTCATTAAGACAAAAGGGATCAACAATTTCTTCATATTAATACGTTGCAACATAATTGTGATTGGTTGTGCAAAAATACTACATATTTCTGATACTGGCAAAGTTTTACGACATTTATTTTATTGTAGTGCCAAATTATTAATATATATAATATGTATAGGGCGATTTTCTAAAATATACGTCCACATACAACAAAGGGTTAAAACACTGAACTTCAGTATCTTAACCCCTTGTAAGTCGGGATGACTGGACTCGAACCAGCGACCTCACGCCCCCCAGACGCGTGCGCTAACCAACTGCGCTACATCCCGTACTCCTTAAAAGCGAGTGCAAAGATACTTACTAATTGTGAAACAACCAAATTTATTGATAACTTTTTAACGTACGTGGATTTATTTTTTTATCTTTGCAGTGTCATATGATTTTTATGATAAACGTCATTAGACACTATACAACAACTGTTGTTTAAAACAATAACAAGTAATATAAAACTTAGCATATGCAATATATACTTAACCCACCAGCATCGCTAAACGCAGAAATAAAGTTGCCATCATCTAAAAGCATCAGCAACCGTGCTTTGATTATACACGCTCTGTCTAAAGGTCATCTGCTACCAGAGAATCTGTCTGTGTGCGATGATACGGAAGTGATAGTTAATGCACTGATGTACAATCCAGATGTTATCGACATCAAGGCTGCGGGAACGGCCATGAGATTTATGACTGCTTATCTATCGGTTACACCTGGTGAGCACGTCATTACTGGCACTGAACGCATGAAACAGCGTCCTATACGCATACTTGTTGACGCTCTGCACTATATCGGTGCTGATATAGAATATGTAGGCGAAGAGGGTTTCCCGCCTTTACGTATTAAAGGACATCCACTAGATGGTGGATATATGGAGGTTCCAGCCAATATCAGTTCTCAATATATCTCAGCCCTGTTGATGATAGGCCCTGTATTGAAGAATGGACTTGAGCTGAAGATGACAGGTGAGATAGCCTCTCGACCATATATAGACCTTACTCTATGGATGATGCGCGAGTTTGGTGCCGATGCCGATTGGAGTGATGTCGACACTGTTAAGGTTACCCCAAAACCATACCAGCAGCATAAGTATCTTATTGAGAACGACTGGAGCGCATCGTCTTATTGGTACGAAATGATGGCTCTGTTGGGCGACACCGAATCGTCAGTTTCATTGCTAGGACTCTTTGACGCGTCAAAACAGGGCGACTCTATTGTTAAGTATATATTCTCATTGCTTGGTGTTAAGACCAGATTTGTCAATGAAGAACAACAGGATGCCGCTTCGGTTGTGAAACTTAAGACATTGCCTTGCCTTCTGCCCAGACTCGACTACGACTTTGTCGCTGCTCCCGATCTGGCACAAACTATTGTCGTTACATGTGCATTAATGAACATTCCGTTCCGTTTTACAGGATTGGCAAGCCTTAAGATAAAGGAGACCGACCGTATCGAGGCTCTTAAACGCGAATTGCTTAAGTTAGGATATGTGCTGCGCGACGAGAACGACGACACTCTTATATGGGACGGCACACGCTGCGAACCTACATTCGAGCCTATCGACACTTACGAAGACCATCGTATGGCAATGGCCTTTGCACCAGCAGCAATCAAATACCCTGGACTCCGTATCAACAATCCGCATGTTGTTACAAAGTCGTATCCGCAATATTGGGACGACTTGGAGAAGGCGGGATGGAAGATTGAGAAGGTAAAGTAGCAGACTCAAGACCATCTTGCTTACCTTTTAGTAGCTTTAACAAACAAATAAGTGTAAATGCTGATTCTGATATTATCAATAGTTGCACTCGGCATCTTTGCAGCCCTCTATTCGCTGCTGTCAAGCCGTGGCAAGCATGACGACGAACCAATAAAGGTGGCACAGACATGTGCCACCTGTGATGGTACACCCACCACAAAGTGCGAACAAGACTGTATGATGGAGGCTTCAACCAAGCCAATTGAATATTTCGATGACGAGGAACTCGACTCATTCATTGGTCGACCTGCCGATAGCTATACTGACGACGAAACTGAACAGTTCTCTGATGTGCTATATACCATGCGTCAAGACGAGGTTGCGGCATGGTGCCGAAGCCTTAACCTCCGCGGCATACAGTTGCCAAACCAGATTAAGGACGAGGTTGTAATGATGATATCCGACAATTGAAGTTACTCTTTAGATGTGAAAAGATTTAAATCCCGACATATTATCCCATTCATTATCGTTGCCATCATTGTGGCAGCGACAGGATGTTCTACGCAGAAAAACACGGCTAAGACTCGTTTTTGGCACGGCTTCAAAGCCAGATACAACACCTATTATAATGGCTCGCTTGCTTATATCGACGGCTCATTGGAAAAAGAGAACGGCAATAAGGACAACTTCACCGAGATGTTGCCATTGTATACTGTTTCTAATAAGCAAAGCCGCGAACTGGGCAAGGCCAACTTCGACCGTGCCATAGAGAAGTGTCAGAAAACCATCAAGTTGCATAGCATAAAACGCCGACCCGAGTGGACAAAGAACCGACGCAAGACAGAAAAAGACATTGAGTGGTTATCGCGTCGCGAGTATAATCCTTTCCTGTGGCGCGCATGGCTGCTTATGGGCCGATCGCAATTCTATAAGGGAGCCTTTGACGAGGCTGCCTCAACATTCGCATATATGGGACGCCTGTACCAAACCCAGCCTGCCATATACGCAAAGTCGCGTGCATGGCTTGCCAAAAGCTACATAGAGGAGGGATGGCTTTACGATGCAGAAGACGTGATACGTGGTATGGAGCGCGACTCTATTCATTGGTCGGCACGCAAGGAATGGGATTATACCTATGCCGACTACTATATACACACTGGCGACTACGCCAAGGCTGTGCCCTATCTGCGCCGTGTCATCAAGCACGAGATGCGCCGCAAGCAGCGTGCAAGGGAATGGTATCTTATGGGACAGCTGCAAACAGCACTTGGCAATAATACCGAAGCTCTTAAAGCATACAAGAAGGTTGTGCGACAGAATCCACCTTATGAGATTGAGTTTAATGCCCGCATTGCTATGACAGAGGTGTTGTCGGGCGCACAATCCAAGAAGATGATAGGCCGACTGAAGCGCATGGCTGCATCCGACAAGAATAAGGACTATCTCGACCAAGTATATTATGCACTTGGCAACATCTATATGTCTCGCCAAGACACAGCAAATGCCATATCTGCCTACGAGCGTGGTGCTGCCAAAGCCACACGTTCGGGCATAGAAAAGGGTGTATTGCTGCTTCGCCTCGGCGATATATACTGGTCTATGGAGCGATATGGCGATGCCAAACGTTGCTATGGCGAGGCTATAGGCATGCTTGACAAGGAACGCAAGGACTACGAGCAAATGTCCGAACGCTCAAAGGTTCTCGACCAGCTTGTTCCATATACAGATGCCATTCATCTGCAAGACTCGTTGCAAGCACTCGCCAATATGAGCGAGGCCGACCGCAATGCTGCTATCGATCGTACTATTAACGAGCTTAAGCGTAAGGAACGCGAGGAGCGTCGAAAACAACAAGAACAGGATGCCCAGCAGACCATAAACAAAAATAGCGGTAGCAATACTGCCATAAACAATCGTCCTAACGCTGCTCAGCAGAACAACCAAAACGCTAACGCCATGTGGTATTTCTATAATCCGATGGCCGTTAGCCAAGGAAAGGCTGCCTTTGAAAAGCTATGGGGCAAACGCGAGAATGCCGACAACTGGCAACGTATAAACAAGACTGTCGTAGCTATGCAGCAAGACGAGCAAGAGATGTCGCAGGAACAGCTCGACTCTATTGCTCATGTCGAAGCAGCTGCCGACTCATTGGAGCAAATTGCCGACAGCGCACAGAACGATCCGCATCGACGCGAATACTACTTAGCACAGATTCCATTCAGCAAGGAACAAGTCGAGACAAGCAACAAGGTTATTGAGGATGGTCTCTTCAACTCGGGTGTAATATTCAAGGACAAGCTCGACAACCTGCCTTTGGCAGAGAAACAGCTTGTGCGTCTTGTGTCATCTTACACCGACTACGAGCATCTTGCCGATGCCTACTATCACCTATACTTACTATATATGCGCAAGGGAGAGGCACAAACTGCCGACTCTTACGTAGAACGACTTAAGAAGGAGTATCCCGAAAACGAGTGGACTACACTACTCTCCGACCCTCACTTCGTCGAGAATGCCCGTCTTGGCACAGCTATGGAGGATTCGCTTTACGCCTCTACATACGATGCTTTCAAGGCTGCCCGCTATAAAGAGGTGGCTGCCAACGTACGTGTGTCTACCGAACGCTTCCCACTTGGTGCCAACCGCGACAAGTTTGTATTCATAGGCGGACTGAGCAAGCTTAATGAGGGCGATGCCGAAGGATGTCTTGCCGACATGAAAATAGTTGTTGATAAATATCCGCAAAGTGGTGTGGCTACTATGGCTGGTATGATTGTCAAAGGAGTTAGCGAGGGCAAACGTCTACATGGAGGTCAGTTCGACCTTGCAGGTGTATGGGATCGACGAACTGTTGTATTGCGCGACAGCGACTCTACTGCCATAAAGCCGTTGTCCGACGACCGCAACGCAGCCTTTGTATACGCTATTGTATATCGACCAGACTCGGTAGACGAGAACAAGATGCTGTTCGAATTGGCTCGTTACAACTTTACAAGCTACATGGTGCGCAACTTTGAAATAGGTGTTGAAGATGCCAACGGACTGCATCGTATGACTGTACGCGGATTCCGCAACTACGATGAAGCATTGCAGTATGCACGTCAGCTGCACAAGCAGACATCTGTTACAAGGCTTATTGGCAACGGTAGATCGTATATAATAAGCGAGCCTAACCTACCGTTAATTGGTAAACAGTACAGCTATACCGACTACGAGAAGTTCTATGCCAAGCATTTCGCTCCGCTTAAAACAAGCACAGAGCCATTACTTAACGAGCCTGAATTTATTGCGCCTACCAAGTCGAAGACCGAAGAAAAGCCGCTCGACGACTTTGACAACCCGTCTAACGACACGCAGAACAATACTAACGTGATCATCGAAGACGAACCTGCCGACAACAACACTGGCAACACGGTCATTATGGATGATAATACACAACTGCCTAACGCTGGCAACACCGAGACAATTATCGATGAGAAGCCAGAACCAGCGGTTGACAACCAGACCGTAATAACCGACTTGGAGCCGGAGACTAAACCAATGGATAAGGCGGAAACAATAACCGAGATTAATCCTGAACCAAAGTCTCAGACCAAGCCTGTGGTTAAACAGGATGTCAAACCTGAGGTTAAGCCAAACACAAAGCCTGTGACTACAACAAAACCACAGCTTAAGCCTGAGGCAAAAACCAAACAGGAACATAAGACAGAGGAGAAACCTTCGGCAAGAAAGATTGAGGACGAGTTCTACTTTGGCGATACACCTACCCCATCGCAGTCGACTGCAAAGAAGACTCAGCCTACATCTAAGGACAAGAACAAGGATACCGACTTCGATAGTGACGAATATTACGATCTGGAAGGATTCTAATTAACAAAACCATATAAACATATATGACGACAGGATATTTGCTTTGGTGCGACGATGAGATTGAGCTCCTTCGCGCCCACATCATATTTTTACAGAAGAAGGGATACGAGGTGGTAACGGTTAGCAACGGTACAGATGCTATTGAGCAATGCCGTCAACACACGTTCGACCTCGTGCTGCTCGACGAAATGATGCCTGGTCTTACAGGTCTCGAGACGCTGCAACAGATAAAGGAGATACAACCTGCCACGCCCGTCGTTATGGTAACGAAGAGCGAAGAAGAGAACATCATGGACCAAGCTATCGGCTCAAAAATTGCCGATTATCTCATAAAGCCGGTCAATCCAAGCCAAATTCTGCTGACACTCAAGAAGAACATCCACAAGAAGCAGATTGTGACAGAAGTTACACAAACTGGATATCAGCAGAACTTCCAAAACATTGCCATGCAGATTATGGATAGCCAGTCGATCGACGATTGGAAGGAGGTTTACCGCCGCCTTGTACATTGGGAGCTTGAGTTAAGTTCTACCGACTCTAATATGACCGAGATGCTTGAGATGCAGAAGGAGGAAGCCAACAACGGTTTTGCCAAGTTCATACGCCGCAACTATATGGATTGGGTCAAGCCCGGAGTCACCGAACGCCCACTTATGAGTCCCGACATCTTCAAGCGCAAGGTGTTTCCATTGCTCAACAATGATCAGAAGGTGTTCCTTATTGTCATCGACAACTTCCGCTACGACCAATGGCGTGTGCTCTCGCAAGAGATTGGCGATATGTTCGACATCGACGAAGATATGTATATGAGCATTCTTCCCACCGCAACCCAATATGCACGCAATGCTATCTTCTCCGGACTTATGCCCGAACAGATAGAGAAAATGTTTCCTGATCTGTGGGTTGATGAGGACGATGAGGAGGGCAAGAACCTCAACGAAGAACCGCTTGTACGCACGCAGATAGAGCGTTATCGTCGCCACGACACCTTCTCATATCATAAAATAAACGACTCGGTTGGTGCCGACCGCTTGCTTGAGCGCCTTAACGAACTGATGAAGAACGACCTAAATGTTGTTGTTGTCAACTTCATCGATATGCTTTCTCACGCCCGTACCGAGTCTAAGATGGTGCGCGAACTTGCCAATAACGAGTCGGCTTATCGCTCTATCACCCTATCGTGGTTCCGTCATTCGGTCATGGCCGATTTGCTTAAGGCATTGGCCCAAAAGGATTGCAAGATTATTCTAACAACCGACCACGGCTCTATACGTGCCTCTAAACCGGTAAAGATTATTGGCGATCGCAACACCAACACCAATCTGCGTTACAAGTTGGGCAAGAATCTCAACTGCCAGTCAAAGGATGTGTTTGTTATTAAGAATCCACATGAGGCTCAGTTGCCTGCACCAAACATCTCCACATCATACGTGTTTGCCACAGGCAGCACCTTCTTTGCCTACCCAAACAACTACAACTACTACGTGTCCTATTATAAAGACACGTTCCAGCACGGAGGCATATCAATGGAGGAAATGCTGATACCGCTGATTACGCTGAGTTCGAGAAAGAAGTAAAAAGAATAAAATAACAATATAACAATGGAAATCAAAATCAACTCCTTGGCAGACATCAACGAGGCTGCCAAGCAATTCATTGAGAACATGGGCGACGGCAAAGTGTTCGCCTTTTATGGCAAGATGGGTGCTGGTAAGACAACATTCATAAAGGCTATATGCGAAGAGCTTGGTGTAGACGACGTCATTACATCGCCTACATTCGCTATTGTAAACGAGTATCAGAGCGCTACAACGGGCGACTCAATTTACCATTTCGACTTCTATCGCATCAAGAAACTGGAGGAAGTATACGATATGGGATACGAAGACTATTTCTATAGCGGCTCGCTCTGCTTCCTCGAATGGCCCGAACTTATAGACGACTTGTTGCCTGAGGATGCTACAAAGGTAACTATCGAGGCTACTGATGATGGCGGAAGAGTAGTGAAGTTTTAAACGAAGGCGGATTCTATCCATACCTTTATTCGTATTACACCTTATATATATAAGTATGTATTCATATTTATCTTTATATATGAGCGACAATCTGTAGGAGGGTATGGCATCCTTGCCATACCCACTCTGCCATGATTGTCCAACCGGTTTAGTGGGTATGGCAGGGATGCCATACCCTCCTAAAATATGTAAAGATAATTCTGAACTATTACTTAATATATACCTTACATATATAATAAGGTGTATATTTTATATCATAAAGTTTAGGTTTTCCCAAACACTGATAATATTACCGTCACACTCTTTCCTACTAACCAGCCTTACCTCCTTTGGCATTTCAGGCGCCTTAGTTCCGTCATCCACCGTTATAGGTGCCGTTTCTATGCGTATTTCATCCCATAATCTGGCATCGATAAACGATTGCAACGTGGTGCGTCCTCCCTCAACAATAAGCGACTGACACTTTTCATCGTATAGCCATTGCATAAGTTGCGGCAGTACGGGCTGCTGCATGTCCATGCCCTCAAACAGCTTAATCTTGCTGCCAATAACGATACTGCGAGGCGATTTACCTGCCCAGTCGCGTGTGTTTAGTTGCGGATTCTCGCGTTCGTCTGTCACACGTCCTACCAATATGGCATCGTTCTCGGCACGCAGTTTGTGCGATAGCATACGTGTGTATGCGGTAGATATTGCAAGAGCCTTGCCATGGTCGTCTATAAAGTGGTTGGCTGTTTCGGCCCACTTCAGCAGGATGTATGGCCTATGATGCTCGTTGTAGGTCATAAAACGCTTGTTAAGTTTGCGACACTCAGCCTCAAGCACACCCACCGTCACCTCTATTCCAGCATCCTGTATCTTCTTAATGCCACGTCCCTTAACCTTGGCAAAAGGATCTACACACCCCACAACACATCTCCTTACACCTTTCTTTATTATAAGGTCGGCACACGGAGGCGTCTTACCATAATGCGAGCAAGGCTCAAGACTAACATATATAGTTGCCTCATGCAGCAGTTGCTCGTCCTCAGGCTTAACCGAGGCAAATGCATTCACCTCGGCATGCCCTTCGCCACAACGCACATGATAACCTTCACCGATTATTCTACCATCGGCTGCCACTATCACCGCTCCAACCATAGGGTTAGGCTTAGCATTCTGCATACCGTTGCGTGCCAATTGCAGGCAACGGTGCATAAACCTTTCATCGGTTGTCATTACTGTCTTTATTTGTTTTAATTTCAATAATGTGGAGGGGTGCAGTCCGTCTTCTCACTCGTAAAGCTTAAGCCTCAATAAGCGTAGCCTCACCATCCTTCCAAGCCTCAAAGTAAGGCGGTTCGTCGCGCAAAGAGATATCATCGTATACAAACTCGGCAACAACAGTCTCCTTACCGTCAGGCAGAATCAATCCCATCTTGCCGTCACGCTGTGCTATTACAGGCAGAGTGCGCAAGTCGTCCACATACACATAAGGTGTGCGTAGGAAGTCGTAGTGTGCCGGAATAAGCACATTGCCCTGATGGTCTTTGATACCAAACTTGCCGTCCTCCTCGTACACATCATGATACTGCTCATACTTGTCGCGTATGCGGTTGAGGTAGAACACCATCTTGCGCTTGTTGTTCACCAGTTCTACAAGATAAGAGAAAGTGTCCGAATAGTTGGCCATAGCGCGTGCAAGCACTATCTTGAAGTCAAGTCCAGACAGTACCTTGCGGTTCAGGTCGATGTAGCGAGCTATGGCTTTCTCCTTCTCTGGAATAGTGAGTGTGGCAAGCTGCTCTTCAAACTTAAGCATAATGGCCTTCGAGCCCTTCATTGCCTTGATGTAGCGATGAATCTGTCGCGCCATTTCGTCGCATACGAACTTGTCTATGCGCTCCATCTCGATACTGTCAACATAAGTATCTTCGAAGTTTTCTTGTGTTATTTTTTTTTCCATAGCGTTATCTTGGTTTTAATTATAGGTATTTGTATACCGCCAAAAGTACGATAAATTATTGAAACTTCAAAGAAAATGCCGTTATTTTTATCATTTCCACCCACAAGCCGAATATTATTGCTACCTTTGTACATCATAAAACTTAAAAATAAAAACCGACAAGACAATGAAGAAAATCATTCTTTCTGTATTGATGTGCTGTGTTGCAATGATAGCAGCGGCACAGGTAGAACGTCCTAAACTGGTTGTAGGTATTGTTATCGACCAAATGCGTTGGGACTATTTATACTATTATTACGACAAGTATGGCGAGGGCGGTATGAAGCGTCTTATCAACGAAGGTTTCTCTTGCGAAAACCAGATGATAAACTATCTGCCTACCGTTACCGGCGTTGGACACGCAAGCTTGTATACTGGTGCCGGTCCTGCCACTCACGGCATTGCTTGCAATACATTCTATAAGGACGGCAAGTTTGTATATTGCTGCGACGACGAAAACGAGCAGACTGTTGGCTCTAAGTCGAAGGTTGGAGCTATGTCGCCTCGCAATATGATGAGCACAACAATTGGCGACATGCTACGTCAGGCTACCAACTTCAAGGCTAAGGTATATGGTGTAGCACTTAAGGACCGTGCTGCTATCTTGCCTGCTGGTCACTCTGCCAATGGTGCCTATTGGTACGACAAGTCGATTGCCGGATTTGTTACAAGTACATATTATATGGACAAATTGCCCGACTATATCACCAAGTTCAACAAGCAAATTGGCATCAAGCCGGGTATCGACCCTAAGTCTATTCCCGCCGGTGTTACCACAACATTCAACCTTGCCGAAACCATTATGAAGGCCGAGAACCTTGGCAACAACGGCACAACCGACATGCTATGCGTTAGCATATCGTCTACCGATGCCATCTCGCATACTACAGGTACATGGTTGTCTCCAGGCAAGGAGAACGAGGAAGTGTACCTTACACTTGACCGCGACCTCAAGAAGTTCTTCGAAGCTCTCGACAATCAGGTAGGCAAGGATGGATACCTGCTATTCCTTACTGCCGACCACGGTGGCACACATAATCCCAACACAATGAAGGCACACAAGTTGCCTGGTGGTTATGCCGACGTTAATGCAGAAATAGCTACAGTTAACGATGCTATGGGCAAGCTGTTTGGAGTTGAGGGCAAGTACATCCACAGAGTTTTGGACTACAGCCTCTACATCAACCGCGACTTCCTTGCGCAGAACAATCTCTGCTACGATAAGGTTAAGGCTGCCATCATCAACGAGTTCAAGAAGAAGAGCGAGATATTCCCATTTGTCATCGACAACGAGAATGCTGCTATAGCCCCTGTTCCGCAATGGATACGCGAGCGTGTGATAAATGGCTACTACCGTGGACGTACTGGCGACATCACTCTAATTGTTCGCCCCGATCACTTTAGCTTTAAGGTTAAGGACGACTACTTTGGTGCACAGCATGGTGCATGGACTCACGCCGACACCCACATTCCTCTTGTATTTATGGGATGGCATATCAAGCCAGGCAAAACCAACAAGCTTACATATATGGTAGACACAGCTCCTACCGTATGCTCTATGCTTCACATCGAGGCACCTTCTGCAACAACTGGTAACCCGATAGTTGAGGTAGTTGACCAGAAGTAATAACAAGCCATTTGCAAGACCATTGTCGCCGTAATCAGCGTAGGTCTTTTACTATGAACTATTTGCAAAAAGCGGAAACTTTATACACTCTCACGCCTAAGCACGAGGGTATATAAAGTTTCCACTTTTATTACAAATGACACACCCTTAAGCATTTTAAAAGAATAAGACAACAGCAAGAATCAGGGCGTTACGGAATATACACTACTTAACCTCAAACTCCTCCACACTCTTGAAGCCATTTAGGAAGTCGCGGGCAGCCATACGTTTCTTTCCGGCAGCTTGCAGCTCTACTATCTCAAGCCATTCGTCGGCAGTAGCCACAAACATATGGGCATGCTCTACCTTTATTGTACCAGGAGCGGCATCGCATGCACGTCCGGTCTTGAACGTCTTGAATATCTTGAGCACAGAGGGAGATGCGTTAACGGCATCCGATTTAGGTGCAAGCGTTGTCCAAGTGCCTGGATATGGACTGAGGCCACGCACAAAGTCGTATATCTTCTTGGCATTGTTGTTCCACTTTATCTCGCATGTCTCCTTAAATATCTTTGGAGCCGGCAACAATTCCACATCCTCGTTCTGTGGCTGCGACGGCACATTGCCATCTGTGGCAAGCACCATATCTATTGTATCCTGACATATCTCGGCACCAAGCTGCATCAGTCCATCGTATACATACTCTACATCCGCATCGTCGGGAATGGCAAACTCGCGCTGAGTTATGATACGACCTGTATCTATATCATGATCAAGGAAGAAGGTGGTGACACCTGTCTTTGTCTCACCATTTATAACTGCCCAGTTGATTGGAGCTGCACCACGATACTGAGGAAGTAAGGCTGCATGAACATTGAATGTGCCAAAACGGGGCATTCCCCATACTATCTCAGGCAACATTCTAAATGCTACAACAGCCTGAATGTCGGCATTGTACGAGCGCAACTGCTCTATAAACTCAGGATCCTTCATCTTTACTGGCTGCAATACAGGCAGGCCATGAGCAAGAGCATACTCCTTTACAGCCGATGCACGAAGCACCGAACCATGTCGGCCAACTGGCTTATCGGGCTGTGTAACTACAGCTACTACGTTATATCCTCCTTCTACAAGGCGCTGCAAAGAGCCTACTGCAAACTCGGGGGTGCCCATAAACACTATACGTAAGTCTTTCTTTTCCATATCTTGATTTTATTGTTTCAATGTTAAAGTTTCTATAGCTATTAATGCAAAGGTAGGAATTTTAGACGATACATTTGGCGATTTGTGCATAAAAAACCGTAACTTTGCGTTTATTAAATAACACACTATAAAAGATGACACAAAAGGAAGACATTAAAAACGCTATCGATGTAATGCGAAAAGGCGGGATTATACTCTATCCCACCGACACTGTTTGGGGAATTGGCTGCGATGCCACTAACGCCGAAGCCGTTGCAAAGGTATACAAGATAAAACAACGTGACGATTCCAAGGCGCTTATCTGCCTTGCCGACTCGGTAGACCGTGTACAACGTTATGTACGTGACGTGCCGCCAGTAGCATGGGATCTTATGGAAATAGCCGATAAACCTACTACCGTTATTCTTGATGGCGCCGTTAATCTTGCCCCTAATCTCATTGCCGAGGATGGAAGTATAGGCTTGCGCATTACTAACGAGGAGTTCTCTAAAGAACTGTGCTATCGTTTCCAGAAGCCTATTGTAAGCACAAGTGTAAACATAAGTGGCGAGCCTGCTGCACAGAACTATTGCGACATAGTACCCGAGATACTCGAGGCTGCCGACTATGTGTGCTGGACACGACGCCAAGAACACAAGCCACACAAGCCAAGCAGCATCGTGAAGATTAGCCGCGACGGACAGGTAACTATCATAAGAAAGTAAACGCAGTTGGCAAGTCAACATATAATGGAACAGACAACTTCCAACACATCAAATATACGAGGGCTCATGCTGCGCCTATACCAATGGCGCACCAAGCACCTTAGCGACCGCCAAGCCACAATTATATTGGCGTTCTTCATTGGTTTCTTTGCCTCTGTAGCTGCATTCATACTGCACACCATTATACACGAGATACAGCATCTGCTTACATCGCGCTTCCATGCCGACACGTTCAACTGGATGTACCTGATGTTTCCTGTTATTGGTATCTTCCTCACTTCTTTGTTTGTGAGATACGTGGTGAAGGACAATATATCGCACGGTATAACCCGTATACTTTATGCCATATCCTCAAAGCAGTCGCGCCTTAAGGGGCACAACTGCTGGACATCTGTCCTTGCATCTGCCATTACAATCGGTTTTGGTGGATCTGTAGGTGCCGAGGCTCCTATTGTACTCACGGGTTCGGCCATAGGCTCTAACCTTGGACAGTTGTTTCGCATGGACAACAAGACGCTTATGCTGCTTGTTGGTTGCGGTGCTGCCGCCGCTATTGCAGGTATCTTTAAGGCACCTATAGCCGGATTGGTGTTCACCTTGGAGGTGCTTATGGTAGACTTAAGCATGGCATCGCTACTGCCTATACTTACAGCTGCGGTCACGGCAACGTGCTTTACATATATATTTATGGGTAGCGACTCGCTATTCAACTTCCATCTTGACGGAGCGTGGATGGTAGATCGTGTACCTGCAAGCATCATTCTCGGCATTGTATGCGGCATGGTGAGCCTATACTTTATACGCTCTATGTCGGCTTGCGAGGGCATATTCGGCAAACTAAAGCAGCATCGTTATGCCAAATTGGCATTAGGTGGAGTGATGCTTAGTTCGCTCATATTCCTCTTTCCTGTGCTCTATGGCGAGGGTTATTCGGCTATCAATGTGCTGTTGAACGGTATGAGCGAGGCAGATTGGAACGAGGTGTTGCGCAACTCATTATTCTACGGACACGGCAATCTGCTGATACTCTATATAGCAATGGTAATTGTAACCAAGACTTTTGCTACAGCTGCCACCAATGGAGGAGGCGGTTGCGGTGGTACATTTGCGCCTTCATTGTTCGTTGGAGCCTTTAGCGGATTCCTCTTTGCACGTTTGTGGAACACGTACGAGGTAGGTATCTACATTCCCGAGAAGAACTTCACGCTGCTTGGTATGGCTGGTGTCATGGCTGGAGTTATGCATGCGCCGCTTACGGGTATCTTCCTCATAGCCGAGATAACCAATGGCTACAACCTCTTTATGCCGTTGATGATTGTGGCTGTGTCGTCTGTTCTGACAATAAGCATATTCGAGCCGCACAGTATTTATGCCATGCGTCTGGCACGCGAGGGCAAGCTGATAACCCACCATACAGACAAGTCGGTACTTACACTTATGAGTATGGACAGTGTTGTTGAGCACGACTACACGGCTGTTAATCCTGACATGCCTCTTGGCAAACTGGTAAACGCCATATCAAAGAGCCACACCAGTTTTATACCTGTACTTGATGCTGCCGGAAGCATATTGGGCGAGATAGACATAACGAAGATTCGCCACGTCATGTTCCGTGCCGAATTGTACAACAAGATGAGTGTCAGACAGCTTATGCAGCCTATAGCAGCACAAGTGGGCATTAATGACTCGATGGAGGAAGTGATGCGCAAGTTCGACCTAAAGGGCACTCGCTACTTGCCTGTGGTTAATACAGCCGGACATATAACGGGCTACATTTCGCGTTCGCGTGCATACAGCATGTACCGAAAGATGGTGGCCGACTTCTCAAACGAATAAGAAAACAAGGAACAAAGAACATAGGGATGGAGACTCTAAAGGAAAAAACAGCCAAAGGACTGCTTTGGGGCGGACTGAACAGTGGCATACAACAGATTATAGGATTGGCTTTCGGCATTGTTTTGGGCCGACTGCTTGCTCCTGCCGATTATGGCATGATGGCTATGATAAGCATATTCTCGTTGGTTGCCACTGCCCTTCAAGACAGCGGTTTCCGCACTGCACTTACCAACCTTAAAGAGCCAAAGGCAGAAGACTACAACTCTGTGTTCTGGTTCAATATCATAATGGCATCGTCGCTATATGCCATTCTATTTTTTGCAGCACCACTCATAGGCGACTATTATCACACGCCGAAGGTGGTGCCATTGTGTCGCTATGCCTTCCTAAGCATAGTGATAGCGTCGTTTGGCACAGCCCAATCGGCTTACCTTTTCAAGAATCTTAAGGCTAAACAACAAGCCGAGGCGGGAGGCATTGCTGTTATCGTGTCGAGCACAGTTGGTGTGGTTATGGCTTTCTGCGGTGCCGCCTACTGGTCGCTTGCCACACAAGGCCTTGTATATGTTGGCATCAACACCTTCTTCCAATGGTATTTCTCGCCGTGGCGTCCTACTGTACACGGCATAACATTTGCGCCTGTGCGCCGTATGTTCCGCTTTTCGTGCAAGATACTTGCTACAACCATCATGACTTGTGTAAACAACAATGTGCTTAACATATTGCTTGGCCACTACTTCTCACCACGCGACACGGGCAACTACAATCAGGCTTATCAATGGAACACCAAATGCTACTCGCTTGTGCAAAGTATGGTGGCGCAGGTTGCACAACCAGTGCTTGTAAGCCTCAACGGAGAACAGGGCAGGCAGATGGATGTATTCCGCAAGATGATGCGCTTTACGTCGTTCATCACCTTTCCGCTGATGTTCGGCTTCGGACTTGTGGCTAAGGAGTTTATCGTAATAGCTATCGGCGAAAAGTGGCTTGCGTCTGCCGAACTGATACAGATACTATGCGTATCGGGAGCAACAATGCCTCTTGCCACTCTATTCTCCAACATGATTATATCTAAGGGACGTTCGGGCACATTCTTTTGGTGTACCTTCTCGCTCGGACTTGTTCAGATTATAACCATGCTGCTGATATGGCAATGGGGCATACGCAGTATGGTGATAGCCTATATGCTTATCAACACATCATGGTTGCTGGTATGGCTATTCTTTGTAAGGCGACTTACGGGTTATGGCTATTGGCGATTCTTCTGCGATGTAATGCCATTTGCACTTGCAGCTGCTGGTGTTATGGCTGCAAGCTATGCCGCTACGCTATCGCTCAGCAACCTATGGGCATTGCTGATATCACGCTTTGTTATTGCAGCCACATTATATTATATAGTGATGAAGGTTGCAAGAGTAAAGATATTAAAGGAGTGTGAGCGCTTTGTGTTTAAGCGCAAATAAACAAAAAGTGCGGCATTTTATAAAATTATCCGTAGATTATAACCATACTATATTATGGCAATACCAACGGCTGCATTGCAGCCGTTTTTTCGTTGAACAGCTCTTTGTCAACACGTCGAGCACGCAAACTTCTAACCACAGGATAGTCGGCAAAATAAGGATCAGACGACATATACCAGCGATAATCCGCAATCTCTTTAACTCCTTTAGCCATAACATCGAGCTTGCGTGCAGACTTCGGACTTACTACCGACAACATACATGTGCCGTCATTAAGTACTACAGCAAGCACAAGAAAGGCTGAACGACGCGACCTACCCGACTCGTCTGCCACTTTACGTCCACGCATTGACGACGTAATTGTTATATGCCAACCATACTTACTGTTAAGCTGGTGCATTATCTCGCGAAACACTTTGCCATGCGACGAAGTGTCGGGAATGCACTTATATATAATATAATAATGTATCATCTCGTGCAACAGCGTCTCCTGAAACTCTCGCTCGGTACACTCATAATAAGTACTTATGCGAATAACAAAGTCGCTGTACACACGTTTCAGCAACCTACGCGTACACTTGCATGCCATAGTGCCAAGACGTGTACGAGCTTTGGACAATACAATACGAGGTATAGGCAGCTCACCACCAAAGTAGTCGGTGTTGAACTGCCTAAACCAGGTACGCAGTATGTCGGTTGTCAATATCATTCGGCACAGTCGGGATAAACAGATGTAAGATATGCTCCTACCTTGTCGGACATAACGGTGGCAAGCACAACCTTGCCGTCAGGACCAATGACATATACTGTAGGAATCCACTTAATGGCATAGGTATGTGCCACAGCCGACTCGCGCATGTTCTTCATATCGCTAACCTGGGTATACTTTATGCCAAGCTTCTCCACCCCATTCTTCCACGATTCTGCTTTAGTGTCGAACGACACACCTACAAACTCAACTCCCTTTGGAGCAAACTTCTCGTAAAGAGACATTATATATGGAGAGTCCTTACAACAGTCGGGACACCATGTAGCCCAGAAGTCGAGCACCACATACTTGCCACGCAAGCTCTTAAGCGAAAACTGCTTGCCGTCAATGGTCTTTAAGTTGATGTCGGGAGCATCTGTTCCCGGCTTAAGAAGATTGGTAGCATACTTTGCGTCGAGGTCTTCTACCACATTTGCCTGTGTATTGGCAGCGGTTTGGGCATTGATAGCCTGTGGCATAATGGTTAGTGCCAAGGCAAAGAGAAAAAGCTTAATCTGTTTCATATTGTTATGTTCTAAATTTTAATTAATGTACATTTATGGTTCACGTAGGAGGTACGGTCTCCGAACCGTACCACTCAAACTGCCAGTTCTCAGTGCCATATAGCCACTTGCGTGGTACGGTTCGGAGACCGTACCTCCTACAATATCTTCTAAATTATCTGTTGTCTGGTCTTCCTATTCAGTCTGTGTCTTAGGCCAGTTGACCAGGAACAGTTTCTCGGTAGCTCGTGTAAATGCGGTATAAAGCCAGTGTATATAGTCGGGTGTCAGCATATCGTCCGTCATATATCCCTGGTCTACATATACATGTGCCCATTGTCCGCCCTGTGCCTTGTGGCACGTAACGGCATAGGCATACTTTATCTGCAAAGCGTTATAGTAAGGGTCTTCCTTAAGCTTTTTATAGCGCTCGGGCTTAGTACGCACATCGGCATAATCGAGCATAACCTGTTCGAACAGTCGGTCGCTTTGCTCGCGTGTAAGAGCTGGAGCCTCGGTAGACAATGAGTCGGTAAGAGCCGTAACTTGCAACTCGTAGTTGTCGTAGTCGGGAAACTGCAACCAGAGATCTACGAAATGGAATCCATAAAGGTCGCGTCTATTGCGCACACGTTGTATCACGGCACGGTCGCCATTGGCAATAAACGAAGGCGTAGGCTGGTCAGGTTGCTGCACTTGTACAGCCTGCGACTTAGCCGATGCTGTAACAACGGCACCTGTAGGCAATGTGTTAGCAACAAGATTCTGCGCTGCCGCCGATGTAGAATCCTTGGCAAGTCCGGCACGATTCTTAACTGCATCCTGCTCAGTCCAATAATAGTTGTTCTTAACAACCATAAGCCAGTCGCCCGACGTAAGTTCCTCCTCACGCCAAAGCACCTGGTTGCGTATGCCCTGATTGTATATATTGGCACGCTTGTTAGATCTTGTCACCACCATAGTCTCGTCCATACCCACCTGCGAATAGCTTGTGGCAAGCGACTCAATAAGTTCGTTGCCAGGCACATTAACGATGTCGGCAAATCCCTTGAACCTAATTTTAGGCAACTCAGTAGCCTCGTCGTGCGTTATCATTTGGCGTATAACGGTAGCATTATATAGTATACCCGACTCCTGACTCTGTCGCAGCACCTCATTAAGGTCGCTCTCGTACAGCGACAATCCATATCCGCGCATAAAGTCAGAGCACAGGGCAGGCGATTCCTCCTCGCCTACAGGTGGCAACTGAGCTTTATCACCGATAAGCATAAGTCGACAGTTTCGACCGTTATACACAAATTGCACAAGGTCGTCTAACAGACATCCCGTGCCAAATACAGCACCTTGCAACCCCTCATTGGCTATCATCGAGGCTTCGTCCACCATAAATAGGGTATCGGTGTGCATGTTAGGAGCAAGCGAGAAAGCGCCCTCCATCGACTTCTGCCTATATATACGTCGATGAATGGTAGAGGCAGGAGTATCAGAGTTGATAGAGAACACCTTGGCAGCACGACCCGTAGGAGCAAGCAGCACCACACGTTGCCTGAGCCTTTTCATTGTACGCACAATGGCACCAGACAGAGATGTCTTGCCCGTACCGGCCGATCCTCGCATTATCATCACCGCTCTATCGTCGCTATCAGACATAAACGAGGCGAATGTAACAAGGGCTCGGCTTTGGTCGAGAGTAGGCTCAAAGCCGAAGCTTTGGCGTATTTGGTATATCAGTTCGTCGTGTAGCACTTATTTTGATGTTTTGTTTCTTATTTTCATGCAAAGTTACTGATTAGTTTGCAAACGCTAACCCAATGATTAAGAAAAAGCTATAAAAGTTTGGATATATGCGAAAAATCTTGTAACTTTGCACCCATTAATGCTCTAAAAGCGTTTATTCAATTAACATTCAAAATATTTTAAACAAAATGAAGAAGGGAATTCATCCAGAAAACTATCGCCCCGTCGTATTCAAGGATATGTCCAACGGCGATATGTTCCTTACAAAGTCTACATGCAAGACTTCAGAGACAGTAGAATTTGAAGGCGAAACTTACCCAGTAGTTAAGGTCGAAATTTCAAGCACATCTCACCCGTTCTATACAGGTAAGAGCAAGCTTGTTGATACCGCTGGTCGCGTAGACAAGTTCATGAGCCGTTACGCAAAGGTTCGCAAGTAAGGAAAAGAAAACGAAAAATATACTATCCCACACAAAAAGGGATAGACACATTCTTTTTTTGAATATGCACATCGAAAGTGTGTTCTAAGCGTAGTTGCATATACGCTCAGAACACACTTTCTTTTTGCTTTTCATTATACTGAAATCTAATTAATACACTCAATATGAAACTATTGCACACCCTACGCCCGCAAAGCATCCTTTACCTTTGCTTTGCCTGCCTTACATTGTTCTTTGCAAGTTGCGGTGACGACAATAACCCCGTTATTGACGACGGCAAGCCTGTAAACAAGAACGCAAATGTGGTTACAACCGATAAGGCTGTGCTGCGACTGGAATTTCCGGCGCTGAAGAAGACGGGCAGACAACAGATTATTGTGCATAGACTGTCAAATACAGATTACGATAAAGACCGTGTGAACTTCTGCACAGAATGGGATTGCGACAAGAAGTCGCAACGTTGGTCGTGCTATCAATTGCATAGGGGCTTCAGCGGAAACCATTCGCGCACTGGCTCATTCACTGCCGACCCTGCCCTATCAGAGGGCGACTATTGGGCAGAGTATACTTATTTCCCTGGCTTCGACCGCGGACATATATGCCCAAGTGCCGACCGTACATTTTCGAAGGAAGCCAACGACCAAACCTTCTATATGTCGAATATGCAGCCACAGTATCATGCCTTCAACGGCTTCGACAGCAAAAACAACAAGAATAAGGGATTATGGCTACGTATGGAGCAACAGCTTCAGACATGGGCCGGCAACCTTGGTCCTAAAGACACCATCTTTGTATGCAAAGGCGGTACCATCGACGACGAGAAGAACATCATTAAACGTATTGACGGCAAGCTGATTGTGCCTAAATACTTCTTTACGGCTATTCTTAGAAAGTACTACATCAACGGCAAGCACGAATATCTTGCCTTAGGATACTGGTGCGACCAGACCAACTCCTACCGCACAAACGAAACCATAAAGCAGCATTGCATGTCCATAGAAAAGCTTGAACAGCTTACGGGCATCGACTTCTTCTGCAACCTACCTGACGATATAGAGGCTAAGGTAGAGAAGAACTATAATGAAAGCAGCTGGAAATGGCTATAACAACAAATTTTGCGTATTGCCTCAAGTCGCATCATGGGAGTAAGGGGATTTTGTCTCTTGCGACTACACCATATGGATTCTTTACGAAAACGAGTCGTTTTAGAGAGGTATCCGCAACCCGAAATATCAAAAATATTACAGGTTGCGGATTTTAGGTTTATCTAACCTTTATTTCGTTCCTGGCATCTTGCGCATGGCACGGTGCTTCAGATTGGCGGTTCTTACTCTCAGCTTCGTTCCTACACCTTCGGTATACTGATAAGCGTTTTCGTTGTCGTGGGCAACATCCGACGCCGTGGAAGTCCAATACTCGCCAGAGAGCGGATAGTCATTATCCTTTATCTTCGTATACTCATTCTTTGAAGGCAGATACCACACGAGGTTTTCTCGCTTAAGCACCGGACGGTAGGCCTCTTTGCCAAGTTCGGATGCAATAAGCTCCTTATTGAACTTATTTTTCAATATACACATTCGGGCGGCATATTCAGCAGGGTCGATGGGCAACTTCTTGTCGGGCTTTCCACCCCAATCCTCCAGCTGCTTCATTAGTCCGGTCACATCGCTAATACCATTGAAATTATACAATTCCCAAGTGTTCTTATTTCCGTCGTCAGGATCGTCCGACACATCAAGGTTAGGCACTTTACTAAAGTCGATGGTAAGACTTTCCAGCTGAGCCCAATATGTGGTATAAGTAATATAATCATGATATTTATCACCATAATACTTTATCTGAATCTTCATAATCCATCTTCTGAACGGACCAAAGAATCCTGTGCCGCCAGCTTTGCTCATGTCATAGGTGATTTTCATATCATTATCCCACAAGAATCCCCACGGCGACACCTTGTCCTCTAAACGCTCGCACCCCAATCCTTCGGTATTCCAGCTTGGGAACAACTGTTCAAGAGTATATACCACAGGAGCCTGTTTGGGATAGTCGTTTGGCTTAAGCTCAAGATCCACCTTTCGGTTTGCCCTATCTATGTTCTCCTCAAGGAAGGCATACACCGTCACTTCGCCATCGCCTGTGCCCGAAATGCTTGACGTTCCTCGGTCTTCCTCCACCCAGTATCCAAGCGAGGTCAAGTCGGTAAGCTCTTTGCAAAGCGTCACCTTTGGCGATTTTGATGTCAACGTCCATCCCTTCTCCAGATACTTCGACCTTATCTTGATTGGACAAATCACATAGTGTGCGTCTTGCAGTCCGGGGTCTTCGGTAAATTCCAATTCGTAGTAAGGCGAAATCGAGAGTCGATAGGTCACGGTTTTGCCCATAGGCCATTCAGCTCCGTTGAGCGACGCGCTGACGGTTCGTTCCTTACCCGAATTCTTGTCTTTATACACCACTTCGAGTTTGCTGTCCTTGCCCAATGTCTGTGGCAGCAGCATGAAAGCCGCCTCACCGTTGTATAGTATTGTTCCGTTGGGCGTGGTTGTGGTAGTAGTATAGTTTGGAGCTATAGAGTAGTCGGTGGTTTCCCCGTCGAGCGTCCATTTCGAAGTAGCCATGTCGTAAGTTCCCGACTTGTGCACATTAGTGATTTTCACACTCTGGATAGAGCCATTGGTCATCTCTGCTCCCGTCAATATCTTCACGGCTGTACACAGATGTTTGAATTGCAGGTTTACTGGAGCGCACATCGAGCCCGTGCCTGGATTGGACATATAGCCTGTGTATGCAGCCATAATGTCGGGCTGCTTTAGAGCATCGTCGGGTACAGTATATTTTATCGTTGTTTTCTTCACGTCAGGTGCAGGATAAACAGGCGTCTCCGTGAAAACGCCATCATCCGCAGGAGCCCATGCAAGGAAGTTCAGCTGTCGGTTGCCGGGCCAGTAGTAGATGTTTGCCGACTGCCACAAGGAGCCTTTCTTTGTAGCAACATCATCCATATAATATTGTGTGCCGAAGGTGCCGTCGGCGTTCTTTACTTGTGCCACCACCTTGAATTTGTCGTACATGCCCGTAAGCATACTGGCACGTGTGGCATGTTGCTTATTGTTGGCTTCTATTCCGTCGCTCACTATAGCACGCACACACAAAGTGTCGGTCGTCTCATCCGACCTGAGCACATAGCTGGTAGAAGTAACGTCCTCGCCATTGCCATTGGCACGTGTGGCATTGTCGTCATCGGAAATGCCAAAGCGGATACAGTCAGTCTGGCTTTTGCCAAAATAGTCTAATGTTCCATCGCTGCTGCATGAAAAGAGTGACAACGACAGGAGCGCAGCAGCCATGCCAGCTGTCTTGTGTAAGAGTTTTTTTCCTTTCATTTTGATTTGGGTTTAAGGGGTTGTGAATTAAATGTGAGGGGGAAGATTATTCCCCCTCAGAAAAGAATTAGTTGTTATTACATTGTTATACCTGTGTCTGTAAAGTTTCCCCAAGAATTTACAGAAACTTTAAACTCAATAGGACAAAGTTCTTCATCAGGATTGATGTTTTTCTTGTCGAGAGTAGCTGTCAGCTGATAGCTCTTGTTTGGTTGCAATGCCAAAGATACTGTTGCAGTATGATCATATACATCGGTTACGCCATGATGTACACGTGTCACCTTGAATGAGATTGTATAATCTGTTGCAGTAGTTGTAGGAATCATGTACTTATGGTCAGAACGTCCTGTCTTGTCATCAACTTTTCCTGTCATTTTTCCGAACGCAAGTTCCTGCGGATTTGATGTAGTCCAGACAACAGCATCTATTGAAGCAGCAAGTGCTGCTGTACCATTAGCATAAGCATTTGTAATCTTAACGTCACTAACGTAAACACCCGAACCATCATCCATGCCATTTGTAAACTGGAAACGAACACGAGAGAGAAGGTGATTGAACGTCAAATTCACAGCAGCAGGACATGAACCACCATTATACAAGCCAAAATCGTTTGTTGCATAAATAAGGTCTGTTTCACCTGTTTTATTGTCAAAGGTAAGTGAGCCCCACTCACCGTACTCTGTTGGAGCTGTAAACGTATAAGCATCGTGCGGAGCAAGAGCCTGGAAACTATATTTATAATCCTTCTCCCAATAAACCAACGGAGTGCCATAAGACCATACGCCACCTGTTTTGGTCATGTCTCTTGCTACAAATGGTGCACCTTTCTTTGTTCCATCTTTGCTCTCAAATCTACCCCATATTCTAAATTTCATGAGGTTTTCTTCTGTAGCGTCATTGGTAGTACGTGTACTATTGTTCACAAAAGTTTTAAACTCGATAGCATTCTTGTTGTTAGCCATCTCTACATTCTCGTCGCTGCTACAAGAAGCGAGCATCATACTAGCCGCAGCCATACCAATTAAAAATAGATTTTTCATAATGATAGGTTTTAAATTGTTAATTATTATTTTTAAGTAAAAGTTATTTTTGTCTCTATTATTTTAGAGGAATAACGACATCTTCAAACTCGCCCCATCCATCTACTCCGACATCAAATCCAGAGCTGCCTTGCTTTCCGTCCTCGTCCGAAATCTCTATACCGCTTACCACAATCACTCCACCTTGCGGTTGGTTGTTGATTTGTTCGGTGACATCGAAGTTAAAGGTCTTGATAATGCCGTTTTTCAGTCGCACCTCAAGATTCAAGGCATTGCTGTGCGGGGCACGTGTTGTGGAGTAGAATCCGTTGGGATAATCAGGCACGCCGAACGAGGTTATTATAGCCTGTGCTCCCCACGACTCCATAGTGCAGTCGTAGAGTAGCGTTGCCGTCTCCTTCGATGTGTAGCCACTATTCAGATAAACCGAGGCTGCCATGCCCGATAAGGCTCCGCGTGTCAGCTTGACATACTCCAATCCCTTGCTAAACTCATAGCGCACAAGATACTTGAACACCAACGGGTGCATGGTCACCTCCATAAGCGGGGGCTCCGAGGTTCTCTCCGAGGTATAGCTCTTGTTGTAGTTGCCGTAGAGCATGTCGGGCATGTTCACGGTGTTCTCCTTCGCTCCGGTTTGGCTGTTGAACGGATTGCCCAAATAGGTTGATCGGGTGCGGGTGCGTGTAGTGGCTTTGGCAGAGGCATACGAATACATTTCGTCGAAAACGATATATTCGGTGTCGTTGTTGTAGAACAACAGCTGATGCTCTCCAGGGCGCAGACCAACGGTTTCGCCCATAGCCGCCATATTTATCATGTCGCTCTGTCCCTCCTTAGGGAAGTCGTGCATTCGCAATCCGGCAGGAATCAGCGGTCGCAGGTCGTCGTATTGCATACCGTAGGTTTCGAGCCATGTGGGAAAGTCAATCCAGTGGGTCGACCCATCCTTTCCTACCTCCCATTCCTGCTGATAATTGGCACTCACATGCAACTGAAATCTTGACGCATGGGCGTTGTGGTCGAAGCACAGCTCCTTATGGTCGCATGAAGACAACGAAGTCATGGTAGCAACGACGAGCGATGCAGCCCAGGCAGCTACTCTGCCTTTATTCATCACGTTAATCATTTGTTGCCTCCTTTCTTCACATTATAATTGTTATTGCCTAAGAGCCACACCAGCGTCACCTCAATCTTTGTAGGTCCCCACCAGTGTCGGTTGTTGGTGGCCTGCCATACGTAGTGTCCGTCAATTGGAATGTATTCGTAGTAGCGTCCGCCCATATATCCAGCCACAAGGCTGAAGTCGATGTTCAGTCGCTTGGCTATTGGCATTGAGTAGCCATATTCGGCACCAAAGGCATAGTTTAGTCGGTTCCACAGCGACCCTTCAGGTTCGCCTGCCATATATCCCTTGCCTCCAAACTCAATGTCGTAGGTCAGGATTTGGGCGTTGATTCCGATGTGATGGCCTTGCAAGGGTTTCTGCTCCGAAGCATGTCCAAACCACTTTCTTGCCGACAGTCCTCCGCCATACACTCTCCAGTAGCGATGCTTGTTGTTGTTGCTCCACCATGCGTACATCCAGTCGGCTGCTAAAGACCATCGTCGGCCAAGCGACACCTCGACACCGATATTCGGAATAGCAAGGGCGTCGTAGAGCATATTCGTCTTTATGGCGAAATAGCGGCTGCTCTTCGTGGCTGGCATAGGCTGAGTTTCCTCGGGTGATATTTCTTGGGGTATTGTGTCAACAGATTGAATGGGTGTTTTTACCTCTTGGGGTATTTCTGTTTGTTTAGTTTCTTTTTGCTTTTGCTTAATGTATACCATCAGTATGCTCGCATTGCGTATTGAGGGGAAGAACTCTCGCAGCATATAATTCCATGTGCGTCCGAAATTCATGTCCATCAGTCGTTTCTTGCGACTGTCAACAAGAGTACCTTTGGCGTTGTAGGTGTATTCCGGGGTCTGCCTTATCTGGTAGAGCACATCGTCTTTGTGTGGCATGTCCGATCGTTCGACATATATAGCAAGCTTCTGCCACACGTCTGTCTTGTCGCACTTGAACACTACGCTGTCTGGCAAATCAACCCTTTGCCTAATGTAATGCTCAAGGCTTGCGCATCTGTCTGCCACAAGTTGCTTGTTCAGCAGAGACCTGCCTTCTGGCGAGGCCGAGCCGCAGAACGATACGCCCGTAATTTCCATATTGGGATTGCGCTGAACGTCGGTCAGCAAACCTACAATCTCGGCGAGATTGGAAGCGTTGTCACCGTAGTCAAGATCTATCTCGCTTGAGCTTACACGGAAACCAACACATATCTCCTTGCGATAGGTCTGACCTGACACACCTATACAGCATAAGAATAATATTGCAAGATTAATCAGTAGTTTCATAAGAGTTATATATTGTATTTTAGGTATTTAATCAGTTTAGTGTAGTCAGTCCTCTTGCCTCTTTCATTTAAGGGCATAATTATAGCCAATAAAAAAAGTCACAGATTTAGTTGTTTCTTTCTTTTTCAAATATACAACAAAATTCCCCCCAAAAATTAACACATTTTCAGACTCTTAACATTTAGAAATATTTAAACAAGAAAAAAAACGGAATATTAAGCCAAAAACAAGAAATACACATTATTATATAAGAAATTCAAGTTTCACAAGCGAAAGAAGTTATTGGAAGATAACTCGCTTCGCTCGTGAAGTTCTTGCAAGCAAGCGGCAAAGCCGAGCAGATGGACAAATGTTCTTGAAACATCGTTGTTTGCAAGGCTTTAACTGTCAAGGCAAATATCCTTATTCGTCTGTCTACTTGTTTACTGATAGCATGTAGAAGACATGCGAAACTTGAGTAATAAACTGCTTCATGGTACGAAAAAATGTTTTTGTAAAAAAGTGACATAAGTGACATAAATCTCGTAATAAATTGAATAACAATAAATTAGAGGATGGTAGATTCATGGCAGATAGAACCGATTTTCACAATGCATTTTCAACGGTATTTTTCTGTATATATCTCCCACAGATCCCGCAGAAGCCACAGAATTATTGGCGCATGGCATCCTGGTCGTATAAGGATTTCACGGATGAAACGCTCGGGCTTCGCCGGCGAATAGCACGGATTTTGAGAAACGCCGACAATCATATTTCTAAAGGGGTTGGGTTGAACCCAACCCCTTAGGCTGAATACGGGGTGTGTCGTGAAACGCGACATCCCTCAATCAATAATAATTCACCCTATACCTATTTTGCCGAAATTGTACGCTGAACGATTCGTTCACCGTCACAACGACAATCCCCCACTCTATATTCCTGTGGTATTTGAATTGGATTACGATGGTGTCGGTTGAACCGACACCATTTGAACATAGTCATTACTTCACAATAACCTTCACTGTACGACCGTCGCTCATCTTGATAATGTTAATACCCATTACTGGAGCTTTGATGCGCTGACCTGAAGCATTGTATCGAGCCACCTCTACAGCGTCGTATCTCGCGTTGTCCACAACGCCTTGTATACCAGTAGTGTTGGAGACGATGTTGTAACTCTTGCCAGCGTTTACTACCTGTCCGGTTTGCTGATCAATCACAATAGCGATGACAGCCACCTTTCTACCCGTAGCCTTGAGAGCATTCTTGAGAGCAGCCTTAGTGGGCATAGCCACATCATAAGAAGTTGTAGTTGTCTCATTGGCAGTCAGCGTGACGGGAGCAGCCAAGTTGGACGCATTGCTATAAGAGCTACCTATCAGCACGTCCATGAATTCCCAATTGAAGTATTTGGAACCCTTATCACCATCCTTTGCAAAGATTGCGAGATCCTCCTCACCCTGATCAATCAGCTGCTGCTTTGTAAAGTTAGTATAATAATTGCTCTGACGCCAAGAAGATTTGTTAGCCGTCAAGTTATCGGCTGTGAGCACGTAAGCTATCTCGTATTTGCCAGAAACGTATGAGTCGATATTGGCATTCACCGTCACGACAGTAGAATCGGCATTCCATACGCCATTAACATCCACACCAATCATCGGCACATCCTTCACAGCTGCAGCCATGTCATCAAGGATAGACTTGTTTGATCCATAATATGGGTCAATGGCCCTTCCATTGCGGTTTATTACACAGGAGGGAGCACTTGACAAGCCAACATTTGCATAGTCAGACGCGAACATCGGGTCGCTGGCATTGAACTTGTGGATGGCGATACCTATGAAGTTGTCGGGATAGTGGGCAGCAGCCTTCTCCATACCGACAAGACCACGAGGACACCAACCGCAACCAGTACCCGTAAACTCCTCAACAACGACACCGCGATTGAACATTTTGGGAACCACCCTGAGCGTGCCCTTGGCAGTAGCATTCTGGCTTTGGTTGGCATTGCCATTAACCTTAGTCACCTTTACAGCGATCTCACGGTTCTTAACTTCGGAGCCACATGGTACAGAGACGGTGATTTCACCGTTTTTACCCACAGCCACGGCATTAGCCATTGCAATATGCTGCTCGTCCAAATCCATGCCATCAACCGTAACCACGCAGTCGAGGTCGCTGACAGCCTCCTTACTGTTGTTGTAGAAAGAAAGGGTGACGTCAGCGTTGGTGTTGACAACACCCATAGCTTCACTAAAGTCCTTCAGAGACACATCATAGTTAGCAAAATCGCCCTCAATGAGGAGCTGAACACTCAGATTACCATTTTGACCGCTGAATGGATACCAACTGACACCATCACCACCCTGGGATGTAGGGATATTGCAATAAATCCAGAGCTTGTTGTCCAAATCATCGCCCTCTTTCACCGCCGAGATTGGATAGCAGTCAAGAGTATAATAATTACCAGCCCGCGTGTTGCCTTGCTTGAAATTATATCCTACCAAATATCCTTCACCGTCGGTAATATCAATCGGTTGAGAAAGCATTACCTCGTTCCATCCCACTTTTGCAGAAGCAACATCCTGACCGAAGAGTTCGTCCCCTATACTGACGTCGGCGAGAGGACCAGAGGCCTTATTGATAAACACTCGTGAGTTGGTCTGCGATGCACAGAGACCAAAGCGCATGCCGACAATCTTCTTTCCCACATAGCCAGACATCAAATCCGACGACAGATAGGCACCAATCCTGTTATCGCCAGGAAAGTCTGGGACACCTATACCATTCTCATTCAAATCATCAGAAGAGTACAGACCAACCCAATGCTGGTTGGAAGCAATCTTGGCTACCTTCCTCGCTTCCGTGTGCTTGCCAACTGAAGGACCTATTGACACCACACGAGTGTTTATCTGTGCAGATGCACTCAGAACAAGAGCAACAGCTGCAAGAGACAATAATACCTTTTTCATCATGTTTACTTGTTGTTGATGTTTTTAGCCATCGCCCCATGAAGGAGCTGATGACGATTGATTCTTATTATTTCAACATGCGTCCTGTATTACGGACATACAGCTCTAACCGAACGTCCACCGCCACGGTTGCCATTACCCCAATCCCAGTTGTCCTCATTGAAGCGGAGATAATATCCACAATACTCACTGTCAGAACTGAGTGTACCAGACCAATAGAAACCGAATTTACCTTCGTCATATAGATCTGATTTCGAGCGATAGCCTGGGGCAGGAAGGAATATCTGAGCGTCATTAGGACCTGTCACCAGAATTCCATCCACACCATTTTGCTGTGTCCACTCCTGATCACAGTTTTCATACAACTCTTTCAGTTGCTCAACAGTTGGCATTTGCCATGAGCCGCCCATGCGTACATGAGCCACATCAAACGAAGAGCCTGTAATGTCAGAGCCAATATTAATGAAACTGTATTTGTTGCTATTGTAGTGGGCGTATGTATCCCAACTATATTCATCTTTCTCTATTGTCTCGCCCCAAGCATAATAACCGCCGTAGGCTTCGGGAAATGAAGCGCCTACATTGCAGCAAGCCCATTTCGTGCCGCTTGGCAAACCGAGGTCTACGGCATGGGGATGATGCTCATCTGGACAACAATTCTTTAATGTGACGAAGTCTATATGGTCGATCGCATCTAATGGTGTTCTATACACACTGTCTTGAGTCCATATTTCTTGTACGACATATTCGTTCTTGACATTACTCTGAATGTCTTTTTGCGAATACACTACACTATCCACTTTAGACTTCAAGAACATCGACTTTCCCTTGCCGTCATTTCTATACTGATAAATGGCTTCATTCTGTGCCATTACTCCACAACACATAGCGAAGAGGAGTGTAAAGGAGGTTACAAGTCTTTTCATAGCTTACGGATTTTAAAAGTTACAGACGAGGTTTTTACAACATACACCGATCCGGACATTCCCGCAATGGGCAATGTCGAACAGCCTTGTGTGTCAGTTGTGGAAGAAGTGAGAAGCGTACCGTCAACAGTATAAACAAATACGCGAGTGCCAGGAACTGCATTGGCTATCTTTAATTCGTCCCCTATTAATGAATAGAGGGTTCCCGAGCGCTCAATACCGTTGATATTCGTAGGATTCACATTCACATAAGTTAGCTTAAGAACATCTGCCGAAGGATAGCTAACTTCGTCCATGTGGGTGGTGATTACCAAGTCGTTGTTATTAAAAGTGACAAGAGGACGTTCACTCAATAAAATTGTCACCTCATCACCAGATGCTTTATGAAGGCGTAATGCATTTACCCCCCCCCGCATCGTCAGAAGCTCCCATTGCAAACATCGGCAATAAAGAAACAAATAAAAGAATGGTCTTTCGCATAGATCTGTCTGTTAGATGTTAGTTAATAATAAAGTTAATAATTCACAAACGCGAAGGTAAGGCATTTCAAAAGATAACATTAAAAACAAAAGTTAAAAATATACAAGACTTAGATGTTTTTTTGCGAAGGGGTTGTTATTTCTTAAATTAACATGAATTCGATAAAATACAAAAACTTACACATATACACAATGTAAGTGTATCCGCCTTAAAATTACCAAAAAAAATCGAAATCAAGCAATACCATTTTCATTTGTCAGACAAGGCACACCCAACAACATCATATTGCCAGATTTGAAAAATCAATGTCACACCCAATCAGTTCAACCTCAATCTGAACGATTCATTCACCGTCACAGCCACTATCCCCCACTCTACATTCCCATGGCATTGTGGGATTGGATAACGATGGGGTCGGTTGAACCGACTCCATATAGTTAATGAATAAGTAATGTTGCAAAGTGTGTTAATATGCACTTATTTTATGATTTCTGCAATGTATCCTATTATCGAATCTGCCATATCCAATGGTTTAGTATCATCAACGTTAAAAAAAGCAGTCTATGTGACAGCCTAAAGGCGGAATGTGACAGACAACCCCCTACCATACCCTCCTACTATATGTAAAGACAATTCTGAACTGCTAGTTATTATCAAAGACTTTGATAATTAGAATTTCAACCTGTATTGTGATTGTATTCATATTATATTAAATGGCGATTTAATATAATATACTTGCCCATTTAATATAATATACTTGCCTATTTAATATAATATACTTTGCAAGGCACCTTTGCTACGGCATTTCAAATCCCTTGTACTTCGCCTTCAGTGCATCAGCTTTCTCCATTGTCTTGCGCAAGAACTCCTTGTGTTCTTCGCTATCTGCATTGAACGGACGATGACCCAACGCGGCTTTTACCGGGCGCCATTCTTCAAGAAAGCTGCGTGTATGCTCACTGAAATATGTATCGCCAAACCGTTGCCATATATATTCTACTGCCTGGTCGGACGGATGAAGCATGTCCTCACGATAGAATCGATAGTCGCGCAACTCGTCGTTCACTATCTCATAGGCTGGAAAATACTCCACCATATCATGCCCTCGCACCACCTTGTCGGCAGCAAGCAGAAGCACGGCTTTTGACAGCTGACTGCCATGAAAGCCATACTTGGCGTATCTTATCGGACTAACCGTAAGCACTACACGCACATCAGGATTGACACTACGCAGCCTGCCGATGGCACGACACAAGTATTCGGCACACTCGTCTACCGTAAGCTCGCGCTCGGTAAATAGACGTTGAGGGCGCTTGCGGCAATTGTCCACTATCTCTCCTGTCTCGTTTAGTATATACACATGATTGGTGCCAAGCGTAAAGACAGCTGTACTTGGAGCCTCGGCATCTTCAGCCTCAAGCCTTTCGACATATCGGTCTACTGTATGCAGGATGCTTGCCGGATTGTACATTACACCATCAGGATTGACCACGGCACGAAACTTATCGGCCACGAAACGCTGACCAATATTATCGGCAAAACAAGAACCTACAAACAACATACGCTCGCAAGGTTCGATACTGAACCCTGCGAGCGGTATATTTACTGGTGTGCTAAATTGCATAACAGATTATTTATTTAAGTTAAGGAGTTAACTTCTTTACTCCTTACCTTCTTTACCTCCAACAACACACCAGCAACAATGGCAAGCACAAGGAGCAGATAAGCCACATATGCGGCTGTCTCTGTATTCTTTACCGATTGCGGCTTGAATGTAAGTACCACTGTGTGCTGTCCCGGCTTAACGTTGATAGCACGCAAGATGTAGTTGACACGTCCTACGGGCACACTAACGCCATCTACTGTGGCAGTCCATCCAGGATAGTACACCTCTGAGAATACTACAATGCCACCCTTCTGCGACTGAACGGTGTATGTAAGTTCGTTGGCGTCGTACTTCTTCAGCGTTACCAAAGATGTGTTGCCTTGCTTCTGGGCAGTTCCAAGAACATCGGCAAACTTCTTATCTGCAACTGCCTCATGGCGCAAGTTGATAGTTCCTACTGCATCAATCTCCTGGTTGGCATTGTCAACATACTTGATGTTGTCTACAAACCAAGCATTGCCATAAGCATAAGGATTCTGCAAAGGCACAGTCTGTCCGCCCTGAAGCGGAATAATAAAGTAGCGTGTGTTGAGCATATTGAGCACCGGATAGATAGAATCGCCCGGCACACGTGTCATATCACCCTGAGCATCGGCTACTGCAGGCATAAGACGCTGCATCTCAGGTGAGATGTAGTAGTCGATAAGCTCCTGATAACGACGCAACTTGGCTGCATGATATCCACCGATAGACTTATGATAATAAGATGTCTCGTTCTCGTTGAACGTGTTGGATGCCAAGTTCAATACACGATAATCCTTGCCATGGTCTTGCAGAATCTGACGGTCGGTGGCTGTCTCTTGCTGAGGAGTGTCGCGCACACTGCGCTCTACAAACATATCATCGTAGAGATAGCGCTTGTTTACTTGCCACATATCGACAAGGCAAAGCACTATGATGGCTCCAACAGCATACTTGGTCTGCAACTTCTTCTTGAGAGCAAGCAGCAATATCACAGTACCCAAGACAATGATGAAGAACGAACGCCAGCAATCAGCGGTAAAGATAGATATACGTACCTCACGCAAATTGGCGATAAGCGGACCAAGATACTCGCTTGGTATCTGCTTAAGCGCCTCCATCTCTGATAAAGAGATAAAGTCGGGGAAGAACACCGAAGGCATGATAGCGAACAGGAATGCACATCCTGCCGAAAGTGCGAAGCTTATCCAAAGGTAGTCGCGGCGCTTGGTTGCCACAGCACCGAGCGGTGTAAAGAAGATGAAATTGATGACGCGCTCACGCACAGTAACCTTCTCGTCAAGCGATTTTGGATTCTGCAACAATTCCTTTAGGGCAAGCATAGCAAGCAAAGGTATCGTAAACTCGGCTATTACGAGTATGGAAGCCACGGTTCTGAACTTGGCATACATTGGCATATAGTCGAGGAAGAGGTCGGTAAACCACATGAAGTTTCTACCCCACGACAGAAGTACAGACAATACAGTTGCTGCAAAAAGTGCCCACTTTATAGGTCCCTTAACGATGAACAATCCGAGTATAAAGAGCATAAATACGAATGCACCTACATATACCGGACCGCTTGTACCAGGCTGATTGCCCCAATACTGTCCCATCTGCTGGTATACCTGATAGAATTGAGGGTCGGCTTTCTCCATAGCCTTCTCGTTGCTGGCAAGCGGAACAGAAGCTCCACCCTTAGCATTAGGTACGAGCAATGTCCATGTTTCGTCGATGCCATAACTCCACTGTGTGATATAGTCGCGATCGAGTCCGCTGTTGGTCTGATTAGCTGAGTTCTTCTTGACAAGCTCGCTCTTTCCACGCATCGACTCTTGTGTGTACTGCCATGTATGGTAAAGGTTGCTAAGATTGACAACAACTCCTAATACAGCAGCAACAAGACATACGCCGGTAGCCTTGGCAAACTGCGCAAGCTTCTTGTCGCGTACAGCCTGCCACAGATAAGCCAACACCATGAAGAAGATGATGAACATATAATAATACGTCATCTGCACATGGTTGGCCTGAATCTCAAGAGCTGTAAACAGAGCTGTTACAACAAATCCCCATACATACTTGCCCCTATAAGCAAGAACAACACCGGCTATCATCGGTGGCAAATAAGCAAGAGCCACAACCTTCCAGATGTGTCCAGCGGCAATAATGATGAAGAAATAACTGCTGAAAGCCCATATTATAGAGCCAAGAACGGCCAGTTCGCGACGGAAGTCGAAAGCACGCAGCAATATGTAGAAGCCCAACAAATAGGCAAATACATACCACACATTCTCGGGCAACCACAGATGATAGAACTTGCCCACCTCGTTTAACACCTGCTGACTGTCGTACGAAGGTGCCATCTGATAAGTAGGCATGCCGCTAAACAGAGAGTTTGTCCAACGTGTACGCTCTCCTGTACGTTGATAATACTCCGTAAGCTCTTGTCCGGCACCGCGTCCGGCAGAAGAGTCATGACGATAAAGGATGCGGCCCTCTGTGTCTGCCGGGAAGAAGTAGGCAAATGCTATTACCGCAAACAACAACACTACCAAAATATCTGGCAGGAATCGTTTCAATGTCTTCATTATTATGATATATATAAACGTTTATATTTTCCGTTTGCAAAGTTACGCAAAGTATTGCATAAACGCTACGCTTTTCGTGGAGAAAAACGGGGTGTTTATTGAATAAATTTGTACGTTCGCACCACAACACCTATCTTTGCAAACGTAAAATGAACAATCAATATAATAAATAAACAGTCAAGATAGTTAGAGAGTTATATAAAAAGAGTTCATAAAACATCATTAAGTACACATACATACATCAGGTTACGTTTCATACACATTAAGCAATGTTATTAAGAACAATTAGCAAGAGTTTCTACAGAGGTAGAATTCGTAAATGAATGAATTTTGTTGTTGATTAATAATTGTTTTCGTGAGAAAGCAAATTATAACGGCGGGATCTCGTAAAGGTCCCGCTTTTTTTTGTAACTTTGCCAAACGTAATAAAGCTTACATTTAGGCAAGCCAAAACTTCAAGGCTTAAACAATGCATTATCAAGGCAAGCCAACGACTTATCAGAGCCTAAGACAAAGCTTTATAAGATTAAACCAAAGCTTAATCAAAGCAAATAACAATAATATATATAATGAAGATAGGAATAATTGTGGCTATGGACAAGGAGTTTGCACAGCTCACTACCATTGCCACCGACATGAAAGAAGAAATGCATGGCCAACGCAAGTTCGTTACAGGACGTATTGCACACAACGAGGTTGTGATGCAGCAATGTGGCATTGGTAAAGTAAACTCGGCTGTTGGTGCAGCCGAGATGATAGCTATCTATCATCCCGACCTTGTTGTCTCTACTGGTGTAGCTGGTGGTGTTGACACATCGCTTGAGGTAACCAACGTTGTTGTAAGCTCGGAGTGTTGCTATCATGACGTATATTGCGGCGACGAGTGCAAACCAGGTCAGGTACTCGGTATGCCCGAAAGATTTGGCTGTCCAAAGGATTTGGTAGAAAAAGCCACATCACTTGATTGTGAAACACATGTACGCAGCGGACTGATTGTTACTGGCGACTGGTTTGTAAACTCACGAGAGAAGATGCAGTCGATTGTAGACCAATTCCCTGACGCTACTGCCGTAGATATGGAGAGCTGCTCTATTGCACAGACATGCCATATCTACAACACACCGTTCATCTCGTTCCGCATTATCAGCGACATACCACTTAAGGACCATAAGGCACAGATGTACTTCGACTTCTGGGAACGTATGGCTGAGGGTTCGTTTGAGGTTACACGTGCGTTCCTTGAGAAAATCTAACTGTTAAAACAACAATAATATTATGGACAAGATACCAAGTTTTACAATAAACCACAACCTCTTGTTGCGTGGCATATATGTTTCGCGCAAGGACACTATCGGTGGCGACACCGTCACCACATTTGATATACGTATGAAGGAGCCTAATCGCGAGCCGGCTTTGCATCCTGGTGCTCTTCATACAATTGAGCATCTTGCTGCAACATATCTGCGCAACGACCCTGAATGGAAGGACAGTATTGTGTATTGGGGCCCGATGGGATGTCTTACGGGCAACTATCTTTTGATGAAGGGTGACTTGCAACCTAAGGATATAGTAGACCTTATGCGCCGTACATTCCGCTTTGTAGCCGATTTTGAAGGCGATATACCAGGAGCAGCACCTAAGGATTGCGGCAACTGGCTGCTGCACGACTTGCCAATGGCTCGCTGGGAGGCACGCAAGTATTGCGACGAGGTGCTCGACTGCATCAAGGAAGAAAATATGGTGTATCCTACAAACGACTAAAATACACCTAATTATATAAAAATAGCAAAAAGGCGTGCTGGCAATAAGCCAACACGCCTTTTTGCTATTTTATACAGCGCTGTAAATATATTTACACAAACAATGTGAGTGTATACAGATATATTACGGCAGCAGGAAATGCCATAAGCGAAGAATCGAAACGGTCGAGCATTCCACCATGTCCAGGCAGAATGTTGCCCGAATCCTTTATGCCGATAGTACGCTTAAAGAGAGACTCAACAAGATCGCCCCATGTTCCGAAGAGCACAACAACCAATCCTAAGCCCATCCATTGTGGTACGGTAAGTATTAGCTCGGTAGCTGTCTCGTGCATATCCGAATTCTGATACATGCCAACAAGGGCTGCAACCAAGAGTACAAGAAGTCCGCCACCGATGCTTCCTTCCCAACTCTTGCCTGGCGACACACGTGGAAATAGTTTATGCTTTCCAAAGAGCGAGCCGCTAAGATAAGCACCAGTATCATTGGTCCAAAGAAACACAAAGATACTTAACGGTGCCAAGTAGTTGTATACAACTCCATTGCCTACACCACGGAATGCCAATACATTGACCATAGCAAACGGCAACGCGATGTACATCTGCGACAACATGGTGTAAGCCCAGTTGTTTATGGGGTTAGGCGCCTTGGTATAGAGCTCGGCAATGAACATGTACACCACAGTAAGCAGATAGGGTATAAACACTGCCGAAGGTACAATGCCTGCACAGAAACCAGCCATGCCAAGGAAGAAGTATACGGCTGCCACTGTAGCAAGAAAGCGGTTTACGCATACATTCTCTATCCCGTTGACAATGCCTGTATACTCCCATACGGTGAGTCCGGTTACGAGTGCAAACAACAGTATCATTGCCTCTGGACGCATAAAGCACACTACTATGGCTGTCACGAATATGACGCCAGTTATCGAGCGTGTTATGAGATTCTTCATTTTATCACTCATCGTCATTAGTATTTAAGTTAGCCTTTTTAGCAGCTTCATGCTCGGCTTGCGCCTCTTTTACCTCATCAGGCATGTCCTCAAGCTTGGGAGTGTTATCCTCCATTATCTCTTCAGAACGACTAACCCAAGGACGCTTTCCAAAGATTTGCTCCACATCCTCAGCAAATATCACCTCACGAGTCATCAGCAATTCGGCAAGCTTGTTGTGGCCCTCGCTGTGCTCCTTCAATATCTGCTTGGCGCGTGCATACTCATCGTTTATCATCTTGAGCACCTCATCGTCCATAATCTTGGCTGTTGTCTCCGAGTAAGGACGCTGGAACTGATACTCCTGATTGTTATAGTAGCAGATGTTTGGCAAGCGTTCGCTCATACCGGCATATGCAATCATACCATAAGCCGACTTAGTGGCACGCTCAAGGTCGTTCATAGCACCCGTAGATATATGTCCGGTGAACAGCTCTTCGGCAGCACGTCCGCCAAGCAAGGCACACATCTCGTCGAGCATCTGCTCCTTAGTTGTAATCTGACGTTCTTCAGGCAAATACCAAGCCGCGCCAAGGGCACGTCCACGCGGCACAATGCTAACCTTGACAAGAGGATTGGCATGCTCGCAGAACCATGATACAGTGGCATGACCTGCCTCATGCAATGCAATGGTGCGTTTCTCATCATTGGTCATAACCTTGGTCTTCTTCTCCAATCCGCCAATGATACGGTCTACAGCGTTGAGGAAGTCTTGCTTGCCTACAGTCTTATTGTTATGACGTGCTGCGATAAGAGCAGCCTCATTACATACATTTGCAATATCTGCACCCGAGAAGCCAGGAGTCTGACGCGAGAGGAAATCGATATCAACCGTGTCATCTATCTTTACCTTGCGCAGGTGCACCTGGAATATCTCCTTACGCTCAGTAAGGTCAGGCAAGTCTACGCTAATCTGACGGTCGAAACGTCCGGCACGCAGCAACGCCTTGTCAAGCATGTCGGCACGGTTGGTAGCTGCAAGTATTATGACACCGCTGTTTGTGCCAAATCCATCCATCTCTGTAAGCAACGCGTTGAGCGTATTCTCGCGTTCGTCATTGCCTCCCATTGCAGGGTTCTTGCTGCGGGCACGTCCTACAGCATCAATCTCGTCGATAAAGATAATACATGGAGCCTTCTCCTTAGCTTGACGGAATAGGTCGCGCACACGGCTTGCACCTACACCAACAAACATCTCAACGAAGTCGGAACCGCTCATCGAGAAGAATGGCACACCAGCCTCGCCAGCTACAGCTTTAGCAAGCAAGGTCTTACCTGTACCCGGAGGACCTACAAGTAATGCACCCTTAGGAATCTTTCCACCTAAGTCGGTATACTTCTGAGGCTCCTTAAGGAAGTCAACTATCTCTTGCACCTCCTGCTTGGCACCAGCCTGTCCAGCCACATCCTTAAATGTTATGCCAAGGTCATTACCCTTCTCGTACATCTGTGCTTTCGACTTGCCGACGCTAAATACGCCGCCACCGCCGCCGCCACCGCCCATACGGCGCATCATAAACACCCAGAGTATGACGAAGAAGATTATAGGTCCGAAGGTATAGAATATGGTTGTCAGACCCGAGCTTGTGTCCTTCTCATAGCTATAGTCCATTATCTTGTTCTGCTGCTGTGCGGTTGCAAGATAATTGTCGAGAGCCTCGGCCGAACCATAAGTCACGCTTACAAATGGATTTTGTCCCAGTTGCTGAGCCGACTTACCAAAGACATCGCGCATCTTCTCGGGCTTGACATACATACGCAACGTACCCTTGTCCTTATTGACAACCACGCTGCGGGCATAACCCTTCTGCACGTACATCTTGAACTTAGTGTATGTGGCATTCTGCGTGGCCGACGGACCACCCAAAAGCATGTCGCCACCATCCGAAAAGATCAGCACAGCCAGCAACACGATGACGATGGTGTAAATCCAGTTCATATTGAACTTTGGCATCTTGGGCTGGTTGTCGCCTAACTGATTTCTATTGTTGTCCATTGTTTAAATTACTAATCGATGTTTGGAATCTCTGTAATGACAGCATCCTGCCACAGATTCTCCAGATTATAAAAGTCGCGTGCCTCTGGAATAAACACGTGCACCAATACGTCTACATAGTCCATTGCTACCCAGTAAGCCTGTGGCAAACCCTGAACATGTACTGGCTTCTCGCCTGCCTCAACACGTGCAATCTCGCTAACAGAGTCGGCAATAGCCTCAACTTGCGAAGGCGAATTGCCCTGGCATATAACGAAGTAGTTTGCTATCGAACCATCCAAACCACGAAGATCGGCTATGGTTATGTTCTGCCCTTTTTTCTCTTGAATACCCTTTACGATAGCGTCAACCAATTTGTCTTTAGTTTCCATTCAAATTCTTCTGATTTCTGATTTTAAATTTATTAAATACCGCTTTTTATATACACGGCCTGCACTTGCAGCGCACACCGACATATATATATTATATAATGTGTAAACGCCTCGCCACAAAGCTTGTTAAAAGCCCTTGCCCAACTGGCGCTTAGACTCTACAAAGTTACGGCTAAATATCCGAATAACGACTAAAATAGGTGGAAATCGCCAGTTTATTGCATTTTTTTAATGAAAAACGCATACATTTACAAAAAAATCGGCGAAAACACTTGGCGATTAAAAAATTATTCGTACCTTTGCAGACGCAATGAGGCAACAAGTTGCGACACATTAAAATTGGGATATGGTGTAATGGTAACACTACAGATTCTGGTCCTGTCATTCTTG
>ERZ1023701.8-NODE-8-length-95012-cov-39.155081_pt1 | contig 95012 bp, 77 predicted proteins | sample MGYA00380350_ERZ1023701 | MGnify/ENA primary metagenome ERZ1023701 (study PRJEB33179, sample SAMN07449025) | human gut metagenome | biome: Human-gut; feature: Human associated habitat; material: Faeces | host: Homo sapiens | place: India:Kasaragod | collected... | reverse complement strand
TCATCTGGCAGATACCGAATGGCAAGAAGAAACTATTCTTCTCTACAGACACCTCGGGTGAAGAGGTACTTCTTTATTATAGAACTTGGTTCCAGATCGAATTTTACTTTAAATGGATTAAGCAACACCTTCACATCAAATCCTTTTATGGAACTTCCGAGAATGCCATATATCTGCAAATCTGGATTGCCATATGCACATACTTGCTTTTAGCTTATGCAAAGAAAGTGATGCACATAGATCAATCGCTACACACTATTTCAAAGAACGTGGGTCTATTCCTTACGGACAAGACTCCTTTAAATGAATATTTAACAAAGCTGTTCCAACAGAAGAGACGGAGGATTGGCTATATCCTAGCCTTTTCAGACCCGATGATTTCTAAACGGGACAGCAGTGTTCCTCCACCAAGTGTTCCCACTTGCTTAGTAGCTGATATATATTGACGCTTAACGACAGTCATGCCATCTATATCATGATTTTCAGGCATATACTTCTCATCCTGGGCAACCTTGTGGTGTTCCATTCCTAAAGGAATCTGGTGGCGTATGCCTCGCATGATTTTCTTTCTCAGAACATCCTGTTCTATCGTCTCCACCTGGATATTGGTTTTGACAGCACACATACCACAACCTATATCCACGCCCACAGCATTCGGAATCACGACATTCTGGGTAGCAAGGACAGTTCCTATAGGCATACCTTTTCCTGCATGTACATCAGGCATCAACGCTAAATGATGAAAAACAAAAGGCAGGCTACAAAGGTTTGATATTTGTTGCCAAGCCGTAGCATCACACATATGTGCCCACATCTTAACAGGGGTTCCATTCATTGCAAATTCTTTCATTTTCTTAATCTCCTATCTTTTTTTGTGCAAAATTACAAAAGCGGTATGCAGTATTTTTGCGTAGGAGTACAAAATCTTCAAATTTCAGCAAAAATCGGCTGTTCAACAGGTTTATCAACTAATCTGCACCCCAATGAGCATGAAGAATCACCTTACTATTGTACTGCCGCAAGAATGGTATAGGATGTTGAAATTACATTCATCATAGCAGTGTCTCGATGGTATAGAACTGCCGATAGAAACGAGGGCAATACCCTTCAAACCGCAGCGTCTAAGCCTCACGGAGGTATTGCCCTCTATTATGAATACCTTATCAAGTGCAAAGATAACCAATTCATCTGAAATCAGCAAGAGAAATGGGGAAAGTTTTAATGTTGATGTATCATTCTCGTTGAAACAGCAGCTGAAAGTCGGACTTCTGCAAGAAAAACCTGCCATTTTGCTCCAATTGGCATGACAGTTTTTGACTGAAATCAAAAAATCATACCCTTTTCTGCATTTTCTTCCCAAAAAATTGTGCACACACACAAAAAGGCATTACCTTTGCACTCGAAAAGATTGAATAACGAATAATTAAAGTAAAGAAAGGGTAACATTATGATAGTATTAGGAATGACATTGGCAGTTGTAGCTGCTCTTTTTGCAGAGGTTGTAAATGTAAACAAGAAGATCAGCCTCGGCAAGTAAGCAAGCTTTGAGAGGCATCCATAGGATGCTTCCAATGAAGCTTCTCTAATGGATATTAGATGAGGTAAAGAAGATGTAGATTAGGATAACAGATTGATATAGAGAAAGGATAAGATTATGATGATTTTAGGAATGATTTTAGCTTTGGCTGTTGCAGCATGCGCTGAGTATGGTGCAAGATCCAACATGAAGAACTTCGCTTAACAGGCGATATTTCATGAAAATTTGAGAGAATTGTAGAAAGAAGTTTCCATATATATTATATAGAGATGGCAGTTGCAGGCGTTTGTGAAGATGCTTGCAGCTGCCTTTTCTTTTTGTATCTTTAGAGTGTCGAAATTCAAAATAAAAGTTGTACCTTTGCACCCAAGTTGAGATTACAAAATGAAAAAGGAACGTGAAACGGCAAACAAATATCGTCAGCAAGCTCTTGAAGGAGATTTAATGGCGATGAACAACATGGGTGTCTGCTATGCGCAAGGCATCGGTGTTGTGGAGGATCATGTGATGGCATTTCAGTGGTACATGAAGGCTGCTGAACTGGGAGATACTTACGCATGCTACAATGTGGCAGAATGCTACTACCAGGGAGATGGAGTGGAACAGGACTTCGAAAGAGCTCTTCATTGGTATCTGATTGCAGCAGAGAAAGGAGATGTACAATCACAGGTTAACGCTGCCAATGCATTTTACCTGGGTCAGGGAACTAAAGAAGACCACGTAAAGGCTCACCAATGGTGGCTGAAAGCTGCTCAAAGGGGACATCTTCAGAGCCAAAAGAATGTAGGTGCCAACTATTGGAATGGAGATGGAGTAGAGAAGGATGACAGTTGGGCTGCCTTTTGGTATGAAATGGCAGGTCAGCAAGGTGATCCACAGGCTCAGTTCTCTACCGGATGGTTCTATATGACCGGTACGGGCGTTAAACAGGACAAGCGCAAGGGACTCAAATGGATTCACAGAGCCACTGCCCAAGGATTTGAGCATGCCAAACAATGGTGCAGGGACAATGGGTACAGTATATATTAATAATGTAGTGAAACAAATGAAGACAGATTTACGATTGATACAAGAGCAGCAGCCTCTCATACACAACATAACCAATTATGTGGCTATGAACTTTGTTGCTAACAGCCTATTGGCTATTGGAGCATCACCTATCATGGCGCGTGCCGAGGAAGAAGTGGAAGAAATCAGTAGCAAGAGCAATGCCTTGGCTCTCAACCTGGGCGTTCCGGAAAGCACCACTGCTCACTCGATGATACTGGCAGGGGAAGCTGCCATGAAAAAAAGAATTCCTATCGTATTTGATGTGGTTGGAGTAGGAGCCACCCGCTTTCGTATGGATATAGCATCACAGATTATTCTCAGGTGTCACCCTACAGTCATCAAGGGAAATGCCAGTGAGATTCAGGCATTGTACTCTCACCAGATAGGCATGCAGGGAGTGGACAGTCACCAGGAAACCTATGAGGTTGAGAAACAGGCTAAAAAACTGGCTCAGCAACTTTCCTGTATCATAGTTGTAACTGGAGCCATAGACTTCATCACGGATGGCGAAAGAATGGCTTATGTTCATGAAGGACATCCCATGATGAGCAAGGTTACTGCAATGGGATGTACTGCCACCGGTATCGTTGGGGCATTCCTTGCTGTGAATTCCGATTCTTTGGAAGCAGCTGCTCATGCCATGAAAGCTATGGGAATTGCCGGAGAAAAGGCGGCTTCCATGTCTAGAGGCAATGGTAGCATGATGATTAACTTCCTCGATGAACTCTGCAATCTTGTGGCTTATGTCTAGGATTTTTAGAATCAAGAGACGTTCCTTCATGAAAAGCTTCATTGCTATCAATCTCTTTGGCATGATTGTTACTTGCGAAGAGCTTTCTAAAGAGGAACTCAACCATGAGCTCATACATACGGCCCAAGCAAAGGAGTTGTTGTATATCCCATTCTACCTCTGGTATGTCATTGAATGGTTTTTCTTATTTCTCAGATATCGGGATTGGATGTGGGCATATTACAACATCAGGTTTGAAACGGAAGCCTATGCTCACCAAGAAGACCTGGAGTATTTAAATCGAAGACATCATTACTGCTATATATGATATAACGTGGGGCGCATATTCTTGCTATTCCCCAATTCTTTGGGGAATAGTTCTACACCTTTTCCCCAGATTCCACAGGGGTAATTTATGGCAGACAAGTTATAAGTCTCAGTATATCAAGCTTATCATCTTTTCTATTATCTTTTGGCATGCAGGTTGCAACCATGAATAGCGGGTTCGACAATGAATCCCAAAACAGAGAAAATAATAATAAATAGTAACAATTTAAAAATAGATAAGATTATGAAGAAGTTCGTTTTTGCAGCTATCGCAGCTATGGTAATGGTTTCAGTAAGCAACGTATTTGCATCAAGCAAAATGATGATAGATAATTCAGAAGTAGTTCCTGTTGACACTGTAGCACCTGAAACTCCAAAGGATTCAGCAGAGATCAGCACACCTGTTTTGCCTCAGGCTGGTGCAGAGGATTCTACAGAGCAGGCGACTCCTGCAGAGACAACAGTAGAGTCTGTAGAAACTACCCAATCTGAGCAGCCAACTGAGGTTCAGGAGACTCCACAGAAGAACGCCCAGCAGGAGTCAACAGAGACAAGGCAGGCTATAGAACAGGCTGCTGTTTCAGAGTAACAAATATTTGATTTCAACATAATTATAACTCAGAGGTCTGCTGGAAGTAATGCCGGCAGACTTCTGCGTTTAATTTAATACATTATTCTTAAAAAAACTTGATAACCCATCTTATAATGAAGTAAATTATGTATTTTTGCATATCATAATTAAGATTAAAGCTATGACAAAGAATACAATGGCAAACAAACTTCCAAGGAAGTTGATTCAAAAAATGGAAATCGTGGGTGAGCAGATTAAGCTTGCCAGATTACGGCGCAACCTGAGCATGGCGCAAGTTGCAGAAAGGGCAACATGCTCGGAAGTTACACTTTGCAAGGTAGAAAAGGGATTACCAACGGTTTCCATCGGAATTTACCTTCGTGTACTCTATGCTCTTCAGCTGGATGATGACATCTTGCTCCTGGCTAAGGATGACAAACTCGGAAGGGCATTGCAGGACATAGGATTGAAGAATCGTCAACGAGCATCTAAAAAAGGATAGAAATGGAACGACTGTTTGTTTTCACTGATTTTAACTGGCTCGGCAAAGCGGAGCTGGTAGGGGAGTTGTGTTATGAAAAATTGCGCGGCTCTGACAGTTATGCATTTAAGTTTGATGAGAATTGGCTTAAGGTTCATGCCGGAATTAAGCTTTCGGAAGACATCAACAATTACCCAGGCATGCAATATACCCAGCCAGGAAGTGATATTTTCGGATGTTTTTCTGATGCTTTGCCAGATAGGTGGGGACGTCTTTAATTTTTTGTCTTTTTTTATTTTCTTATTTGAAAATCAATATTTTATGTTGTTTTTGTTCTCCTTCAAGCTCTAATAACCTTCTCTTTGCATCCAACCCTCCGGCAAAACCTGTAAGGAGATGATTGCTTCCGATAACACGATGGCAGGGAATGAAAATGCTGATGCCATTAGCTCCGATGGCACCTGCCACGGCTCTTGTGCCATTGGGATTACCCAAACTTATGGCTATTTCCTTATAGCTTCTTGTTTCTCCGTATGGTATGTTGAGCAATGCATGCCATACTTTTTTCTGAAAATCGGTTCCTATAGGGTGCAACGGAATATCGAATGTCCTGCGGCTGCCGGTAAAATATTCATTCAGCTGCTTCTTGGCCAGTTCCAGGATAGGGGATGTTTCTATCTTGAACTCAGCCTTGATATACCGCGAAAGCCGAAGCTTATTGCGCTCTGAACATGGCATTTCATTCCAATCACAAAGGCACAATTCATCGTCCACCGATGCCAGGATGATTTCTCCACAAGGCGAACTGTAATATTGGATACTTACTTGCTGCATTATATCAGATACGATTGAACAGATTCTTATTTTTCATACAGTTCTATCGGCAAACCATCTGGGTCACTGAAGAATACAAATCGCTTGCCTGTATATTCATCCGTACGGATGGGGGCATGAGCGATACCTTTATTGTCAAGTTCATCTATAGCCACCGAAAGGTCATCCACCTCAAAAGCAAGATGACGCAGTCCGGCAGCTTCCGGGTAAGAAGGACGTGCAGGTGGGTTAGGGAAAGAGAACAGTTCTATGACATACGTGTCATCTAGAAAGCAGTCTGCCTTCCAGGAGTCGCGTCCTTCACGATAGTTTTCACTCACAATCTTCATTCCGAGCACATCTGTATAGAAATGCTTGGATTTCTCATAGTCGGAGCAAATCACGGCTACATGATGGATTTTGTTAAGTTTCATTGGATATTGTTTTATTGTTAATCAATGATTTATCAACTACAAATGCTTTATTTACCTCTTTGATATTTTGCTGAAAATTACTTCTCAGAATTTCTTCGTTCTCAGATGACAATAAGGCTCACCACCTGTTTTTTCATAATAATGCTGGTGGTAGGCTTCGCCAATGTAGAATGTCTCCTCTGGCAGGAGCAAGGTATTGACCTCGTCACCCTTACTACGGAGAAGTTCCGTCACATGTCCGGCTGTCTGCTTCTGAGATTCATTACGATAGAAGATACAGCTGCGGTATTGTGGCCCCAAATCAGGACCAACACCATCGGTCTGTGCCGGGTCGTGAATCTCGAAGAAGAGTTTACATAAGCTCTCATATGAAACCTGTTGGGGATTGAACTCCACGATGACGGCCTCTACGTGGTGCGTCTTGTGGTCTCGTACATCGGCATAGGAAGGAAAAGCCTCTTTGCCGCCGGTATATCCTGCCAGGGTATTGAGTACGCCGGGCTGTTTCTGAAACTGATGTTGCGCGCCCCAGAAACATCCGCAGGCAAAGATGCCAACCTCTATACTGCTGTCTTCAGGCGCATGATAGATGTCAACCTGAGAGCATTTTTCGATGGCTGCCTTTATCATTTTCAGTGCCTTGCCATGTTTCTTCTGAAGGCCTGGGTAGTCCTTACCTCTCTGAAAGTTATGCTGAAGGTCATTGTACTTCACTTGAAGTGCTATGGGATTTTGAGAATCGATAATGCTCTGCACATAATCGAAATAATCAGTTCCCGGCTTATGTGTAAGGATGCGAAGGGCATTCACTACACCTGTGGGAATACCTTCATGAAGCAAATCCTCAAAGGAGTAGGAGGTATCTTCTACCACATCATGCAGAAAGCCTGCCATCTTTTCCTCGTCTGTATGTCCCATCAAGCCCACTGTGAGTGGATGAAGGATAACAGGATAGCCATCGCGATCAAGTTGACCGGCATGGGCTGACGTTGCTATACGGAGTGCTATATCAATTGGATTCATTGTTAATTATGTCATTCTATGTTTATAATCTTGTCGTATCTCTTGCCTTGCTAGTCCTGGAATGATTACCACCCTTCATGGAACAAGAATCATATATCTATCGATTCGCCCTCATGTGCTATCTTCCAAAACGGAATTTGTACAACATCGGTAAACTCTTTCATACGCCAGGCGCTTTTGAAACCACTTGCCACAAAATGCATTGGGACAAACAGACCTGTCTGGAATTGCTCTATGAACTGTCTTGCACCACGGGTATAGCCATTACCTATGCGGCCATCTACAGGAAACAGCACAACATCAAAACTATCAGCCATTTTTCTGATGTCCTTGAGTTCACCCAAATATTGCTTCTCGTCTTTTTGAGGGTCTATCTCGCCAAACTCAAAGCTCCAGATGGTTCCACCCTGATAGTCGGAAGTCAAGAACCTGGCGTACCAATTATTCAGATCGCCTGCATGAAAGATACGCTTGCCTTCAACTTCTACTATCCAAGACACACCACTGTCATTACTGCCGGCTGCAACTACCTTTAGATTTTTATCGCGCCATGAGTTTCCCTTTACCATCAAGACGTCAGCTTCGTCCTTTTGGCATCTGTGATGTCTGAAGATATCCTTGGAGAGTATATAGGTAAAAGAGGTATGAGGGTAGCACTGGCTCCATGAAAAGATTTCCCGAGAGAAGTGATCTTCATGGAAATGACTTACAAGTACGTACACAGGCTTACCCTTGGACAGAATCACCGGCATACAATCGGCGGGATCCATCCAATAATCGAAGACCAATACGCAGGATTGGGTCTCCACTGCAAAACCACTATGAAAGATATATGTCAGTTTCATGATTCTCATTCTGATTTACGATTGAATCTTTGAATTCTTTCTTGGACGATTTGAAATAGGTATGTTTCATCTTACCGGCCAAAAAAGAATAGCTTTTCTCTTATCCTACTATATTTAAACGGTTTGACGAATCTCATATTTAACCTCCATGCCAAGGATATCCATGATTTTTTCAACCGTCGATAGGGAAGGATTGCCTTTACCGCTCTCTATTTTCTTGATGGTAGAAATGGCTATCTCAGACATGTCAGCGAGATCTTGCTGAGTAATCCCTAAGGCCTTACGCTGCAATTTCATTACTTCTTGAATTTTCATATCAAGTAGTGTATTATATTGTACTTTTCCTGCAAAGGTAACAAATATTTCTAGATTACGCAAGAAAAGGTGCAATATAATGTTCCTTTTATAAAAAATTATAAGTTCATGGGATTTTTCTTGATTATTTGCCATTGGATATTGTTTTTTTTCTTAACTTTGCATGCACAATTCATTATAGAAGTCATGACTATAGAAGAAGCTATCAAACAAAGACATAGTGTACGAAAGTACATACACAAGCCTCTTTCAACTGAGGTAGTTAGAGCACTAGAAGAAAAAATCGGGGAGTGCAACAAAGAGGGTGGCCTTCACATACAACTGGTTACCCAAGAAACTAAGGCATTCTCCGGCATTATGTCATATGGAAAATTCCATGGCGTAGAGAACTATCTCGTAATGGCAGGGCAAAAAGCCGACGATCTTGATGAGCGTATTGGCTATTATGGCGAACAGCTTGTGCTGCTTGCCCAAGCCCTAGGACTCAACACCTGCTGGGCAGGATTAAGCTATCGCAAGGTGAATGAAGCCTACAAGATTGAAAAAGGGGAGAAGTTGACATGCATGATTGCCTTGGGATACGGAGAGTCACAAGGGGTTAGTCACAAAATCAAGACCTTGGAACAGGTAAGCAATGCAACCAGCAATTCTCCTTCATGGTTCCGAAAGGGCGTGGAAGCAGCTCTTCTTGCTCCCACTGCCATCAATCAGCAGAAGTTCTCATTCTTCCTGCAAGACCAGGAAGGTACAAAAGCTGGTTGTAAACCCAAGGTTCTTGCCAAGAGAGGCTTCTCAATGGCAGGATATACTAAGATGGACCTCGGCATTGCCAAGCTTCACTTTGAAATAGGAGCAGGAAAGGAAAACTTTAAGTGGGTGGTAAAGAAAGGATGAGAGACTTCACGGAAATATGGCAACTTCAAGATTCCATCATTACAGCAGTCAACGCATGCGGTTATGGTGTATGGGATTTGCATGCCACCAGTTGGGGATTTCATCTGGAGTTAACAGAGCATTTGGATGATGCAGAAATCTGCAATATCTGCAGTCAACTTCCGCTTTCTGGAGATTATGAAGGAGAAGGCATAAATGGTTCTGTTCTAAGTTTGTACAACTACTGATTATTGATGTTCAAAAAATAAAAGATAGATTATTATGCAGATATTATTGGCAAATGCAAAAATCATGTTTGATAAGGCAGACAGGAAGCCTATCTCCGTGCCACTCTTCCAATCAGTTGCCAATGTCTTGGCCGAAGAAATGGCAAGGATGAATGTAGAGGAATTGGCTAGGCAACTGGATTGCAGCAGCAAGATTGCAACTGAAAATTGGAAACGCTATCATAATTTTATGGCAACTGAAAAGATGCCTGCTATCCTGGCTTACAATGGTCAGGCTTATAAACATCTGCGTGCCAGTTCTTTAAGTGAGGACTCCTTAGAGTATGCCCAGAAGCATCTCTGGATTACCTGTTTTCTCTATGGTTTACTTCGACCAATGGATGGTATCGTACCTTATCGTATGGAGCATTGCGTATCGCTTGAAGCCACAAACGACAAGCCTGTCAATCAGTTCTGGAAAGACAAACTGACTGATGTTCTCATCGATAGTGTGAAGGCTGACGATGGCATACTCATCCATCTATCAACTGAGGAATATGAACATCTGTTTGATTGGAAAAGAGTATATAAGGAGATAAAGGTAATTCAGCCACTCTTTTATGTCCGCCAGAAAGACGGCAGATTGAAGATGCAGGCTGTATGGGCTAAATCTTGCCGTGGAGCCATGGTGAGATATATCTTGAATAATCAGCTTCTTACTCCAGAGGAACTGGCAGGCTTCAGTTACGAAGGTTTTGAATATGCGCCAGAATTAGGAGAACTTGCTTTCACCCCCACTTTCATTAAATAAGTAACGTTATGGTAAATAGAGCATTTTAGAAAGAGGATTAGGGATATTCCCCTGCCGTTTTAGGGAAAATCCTTACCCAGGCTGAGACTTTTGTCGTACCTTTGCAGCAGAAAAAGAAAATAGAAGTAAAACTTTTAAATAAGATACGATTATGAAGAAGTTGATTATAGCACTTGTAGCAATGTTCAGCATGACATTTACTACAGCTTCGGCAATGAGTTATGAACAGGCTCGCCAGCAGGCTTTGTTCCTTACTGACAAGATGGCTTACGAACTTAATTTGACAGACGATCAGTATGAAGCTGCCTACGAGATCAACCTGGATTATCTCATGGGCGTTGATACTTACGATGATCTCTACGGCGTATACTGGCGCCAGCGTAACCTCGATTTAAGTTACATCCTACTGGATTGGCAATACCGTAATTTCTGCGCAGCAAGCTATTTCTATCGTCCGCTCTATTGGGACGCCGGATATTTCCATTTCGGAATCTACGCCCGATATCCTCGCAGAGACTACTTCTTCTTCGGTCGCCCACATTTCTATGCCGTTTATTGTGGCGGACATAGCTGGAGAATGAATGGCGGCAGAAGCTGGTATCATGGACGTCAATATGGCGCTCCTCGTCATGGTAGCCGTGAACCGCATTTCGGTATGAGAGACAGCTTCAACCGTGGTGATTATGGACGCGGCAAGACTTTCGGCAATATGAACCGACAGAGCAGTACACGCACCACCGTGACCCGCGACCGCCAGTTTGGCAATGTCAATCGCCCGAATAATGGCGGCGGTTCGTTCGGAAGCCGTTCAAATGGATCATTGGAAAACAATCGTTCCAATAGTTCCAGTTCATTCGGCGGAAACCGAGGCGGTAGCTCGTTCGGAACCTTCGGAGGTTCTAGTCGCAGTGAAAATCGCAATAGCAATCGCAGTGGATTCGGAAGCAGTTCTTCTACCTATAGCCGACCATCCAATGGCTTCACCCCTCGTTCTTCTACTCCAAGCAGCAGTTCGTTTGGTGGAAACCGAGGAGGCGGTTCTTTCGGCGGCGGAAGTCGCTCCAATACCAGCGTACGCAGTTCATTCGGCAGCGGAAGCAGCAATGGTGCCCGTTCATTTGGCGGCGGTTCTACCCGCAGCAACAGCGGAAGCCACTTCGGCGGAAGAAGATAGGTTCAATCTCTGGAAGTTTGAATCTTGAAGAGAGGTTCTTTAAAATAGAGCCTTGATGTGAGAACCTTGATGTGAAAAAGGATTCCAATTTAAAACCAAAAGTATATACCAAAAAAAGAAGGGACATTCCAAGTGATTTGGAGTGTCCCTTTGCATTTTTGTTCTTTATCATTAGCTTGAAAACTATGCTGAAGATTATATTCCGAAAAGATATTCGATGGAGCTATAAAGCTGATTGACAAGAATATAGATAACAAAATAGGGAGCAGCCGACTGGATGCCTTCAGACAAGGACTCCCCCATGGCTTCAATCCCCTGCAACCTGTTGCTTACGGCTCCGAAACTCAGACTCATCACGATAACGGAAAAGCAGATGTAGGGCAGGATGCTGCGGCTGAAACTACTTGCCTCTATCCCACCCATCACATTGAGCAGGATGGCGTGGGGAACGATGGTGAGCAGCAGGATTACGGCGATGAACAGAACCAGTTCTATCAATACCAATCTCAAGGCGTTGCGATGGCGATAGATGGTGCGGTCGAAATGCAGCAAACCGCTGGTTTGAAGCGTTCCCCAGGCAATGCAGATGAGCAACAACCCCACGAGCCAGGGCGATTCCAGATTTTCTGTGAAGGAACCAAAGAACCAGCGGATTCCCTCTGGACTGAGCATAGAACGGGGAAAAGCATCGGGCATTGCTGCCGTGATGAGCCATGACATCAAAACCAGTACTATCTGCGCCAAAGCCAGCAGGAGCATGGCGTAAGCGCAAATCTTACTCTTCATCTGGCTTCAGATTATCAATGTCGATGATGCGGAGCTCACAGGCACGGACCACCAGGCGGGTGGCATTAATGCTCATGCCGTTATTGCCATCTGGAAAAAGCTTCTGAACCAGTTCGTTCTGTCGTTTTTCCAGACTCTTCACACCGAAAGGCATTCCACGGAGATTGGTAATCTGTTCCTTGGTGTAACCCAAAGCCAGATGGCGGAGGAAACGCTCGTCGTATTCATCTATCTCGTAGTTGACCAAGGCTTCCTGGCGCATCAGCTGGCTGCTCACACTCTTCTTGAATCTTTCTACTATCTTCTGAAGGATAGGCTGGTTGAAAACCAACTTCTTTCCGCCCATGCACGAAGCCACATCGCCACGGGTGAGCAGTTCCCCACTCTTCAAGATAATGCCGTCGCAGCCTGCATCGAGCACATCCACCCACAGCTTCTCGTTCAATATCTCGCCCGTGAAGATGAGTACTTTCACATCGGGATACTGCTCCTTGGTGTTGCGGCAGATTTCCACGCCCACGGTGGTGGAACCGCCCAGACCCAAATCGAGCAGCACGAGGTCAGGCTTCTGCTGCTTGATGAGTTTCCAATAAGCGATTTCACTATCCGCCGTGCCGATAATCTCGGCTTCCGGAATATCGTTCTTGAAGATTCCTTCCGTGCCCTTCAATTCCAGAGGCACATCTTCTACTATGATTACTTTAAAATTTTCCATTATCTTTATTTATATCTATCTAATAAAATCAATTATTTTTCTTGGTAATACAATTTCAATCATCAGTTTGCCATTTTCCGAAGGTTTGGCCTGAATGCCGCAGCCACGAAGGTTGGTGGTCTCTCCTATCTCTCTTACGATTTGGCGAGCCACGAGATACTTCATGTCGGAAGTAAGCGGTGTGAAGAGATGCGGATGCTTCTTCTCGTCGTAATCCACTTCCTGCAGGATATATTGGCAGGTTACGTAGATAGGCTTTCTGTTGCCGCCCCTGTTATCTGCTGCCAGATGATGATATTCATCTTCTTCATTGATGAGAGAGGTGTAGTTCTTCACTCCTCCTACAAGCAGGGTCTTGAGATAGCCCAGCAAATCACGGTCACACTTCACGGTGCCCTCTACCTGCTCCATCGCCTGTGCGCTCAGCATGTTGTAGATGGATTTGTAATAATCCACCAGTTCGTGGAGCGAAGTGACGTCGTCGGGAGTGGTGTCGATGAGCTGGCGGATGCGCGACGGATAGTACATCGTTTCGTGCTTTAGGGTAGAGAGACAGTTGTCGAGCACCGAGTTGGCGATGTGCAGCTTGTCATTCTCATATTCAGCACGATGCAGGTCATCTTCAGCCATTTCGATGTTCATTGCCTCGTTCTTGCGCATATCGATGCTTTTTCTCAGAGCCTGCAGAATCTGATCCACCACTTTGTTGAGCTGTGGGAAGAGTTGCGAGTTGCGCATCTTTTCTGCATTCTGCGGAATCCAGAGCTGGTTGATGCGTTGCAGTTTACTTTCCTCATTTTCATCACTCAACAGCACCTTGTTGATGCCGTTGATTTTATCCACCGCATAACGGTAGCGCAGGATGTGACGATAGTAAAGCAAATAGTACGCCAACGGCAACTGGAGCAGGAGGATGATGAGCAGGACAATGGCCACCGCCTTAGAGTTTTCTGAGACCTGCATGGTGCGCACGTAGTCATCCAGCGAGTTATCGGCACTCCGCTCACGGAAGAGCTGTGTATAGACCTTGTTGTTGCTTTCGTACAGTTCCCATTTGTGAAGGGCAAGTGCTGCCACGGCACATTCGTTGCGCATGTCGAGAATCACATCGTAGTTGGTAGGCAGACCATCGTGCAGCCATTGGATCTCTGCCGCCGTTCCCTTCTTGGGATGGCTTACCATCAGGTATTTGCCGTCCGGATGAACCGAGAGATAGAACCGATTGAGATAGGTTCTTGCCGAATCTGCCATTTCCAATGTACGCTGATACTTTCCATTGATATTGCAGAAGTAGGCACTGTCGGCATAGGCATCAGCCCGTTCCAGCAAATTGCCGGTTGCTGCACTCGCTTGGGAAATCATCAGGGCAAGCACCAGCACCATCTGCATCCTACGAATACCGCAAGGCAAGCGGAAGGAGAACCTGCTTCCCTTTCCCTCCTCGCTTTCGGCATGGATTTGGCAGACGGAGAAGAGGGTGCTCATCTTCCTATATTTGTCGATGATGCCCTTGCAATTGAGCAATCCGAAGCCATGACCGCCCGTATAGGTGCGGTCGAAGACATGAGACAGAGTATTTTCATCCATTCCCTTGCCCGTATCGGCGATGGAAATCTCAACGTAACTATCCTTGGAAGCTGCCGGATGGCTATTCTCAGTAGCTCTCCCCTGGGGGTGATCCATCACCTGTGCGCTAACCACCACCTTTCCGCCGCTTGGAGTAAACTTACGGGCATTATCGGCAATGGTGTTGATCATGAAGAGCGTCAGGGTGCGGTCGGCCTTCACCACAGCATCTGTCGGGTGCACCTCCAGATTTACGCCTCGCATCTGGAAACTCATCTTTCCTTTCGCCACAATGTCGAAGAGTGGCTGCAGCGGGAAGCTCTCGATGCGGAGACTGATGGAACCCTGGCGCATCTGAATCCAATCCGTGAGTACGCCGTTGTACTGGTTGATTTGGTCGGCTAACTCAGAAATATACTGGTATCTTTCCTGTCGGATTGCTTCCGGTTCACCGCCCTCTTCCAGTCTATCCACCTCGTGAATCATGCGGTCGATAAACGGCGTGATGCTGTTCACCAGCGAAACCTTTGCTCGCTGCTCCATGTTTCTCCTTCTATTCTCGGAGATATGAAACTGAACCATTTCGCGTGCTTCATTCACTTCTTCATATTTATCAGATAAAACACTGATGTGTTGCTTATTATCATTCTCCCATTCATGTAAAGGAACAAGTAAATTCGCCACCGAATTATTCCTGGCTTTGCGGCGCTTCATGCGGTCGAAGAGATAAAGCAGGAAGATGACCAAGATGATGACGAAGATGACGGCGGCAATCATGGAGTTAAGCTGCACGGCATTGTTATCCAGCTGGGCAGCACGTGCCTCCAACAGCTTATCCTGTCGAGCCTGTTCCTGCAAATCCAGATAGATATTGCGGTTGTAATCGCTCTGCGTTTTTTTGTCGATGGCAGAATACACCAGGCAGAGTCGTTCCCGAATGGAAGCCACCAGGTCGGGAGCCTGAAAGATTGCCTTGTTCTGCGTGAGAGCTTGAGTCAGGCAATTGCCTGCTGAATTATAGTCCCTGATTTGCCAATAGCATTCTGCCAGGGTGCGATAGGCACCGGCAGTCTGGTATACGTCACCATACTCCGAGAAGAGATTCAGTGCTCTCTGGGCGAAGTTGCCCGCCAGCAGCTCGGTAGGCATCTGTTCCACATTGAGGTATTGGAAAGCCGGGAGATTGTTCTTCACCAGAAAATCCCTGCGCTCGGCATCCTGGATGTGTTCGCTGATTGCTTGCAGGGCGTTTGCCTGCCAGTAAGGATACGGATTGCTGCCGCTCGCCATCATGTAGAGACGGATGAGATAGTCGAACTCAGCCTGGCTGATTTCATTGGCAGTACCTTGCGTGATGGCTCCTCCCGAACCGTAATTATAAAGATAGTTGAGATATTGAGCCGTATCCTGTTCCAGTTCATCGGGATCAAGGAGGGCAAGTGCTTGCTGCATCGGCCGTTCCTGCTGCACATAATAAAAATAGGTGGCAACCACGATGTCGAACTCGCTCTTGGCGTAGATGGCACGTCGGTGTTCACGAAGTGGCAGATGGCTTGCCTCCTCGCCTATTCTGCGAAGGCGGCGCATCGCCTTTTCTCGATGGCTATAGAAATCCTTGTTGCGGGCTTCACGCTGACAGATTCTCATGTTCTGAACGTCTGCAATAAGGAGTTCTATTTGGTTGTCGCTGCGGCCTTCCACCTTTTCCAGCCATCTTTTGGCAGCCCTATAATCCATCTTGGCAATGGCTACGAACGCCAGGTTGTTGCAAGCCTCCGCATAGCCCGCAGGATAGTCTTCGGCAAGAGCCAACGCTCTCGTTGCCAGCACCTTAGTGGAATCAAGATTACGATAGTGAAACGCATAAGAAAGGCTATTCAACCTATCAACTTCGCCCTTATGCGACGGCGAACAGGCTGAAAAAACAAGCATCGCCACCATCACGCAGACGATGGCGATGCCATGATTATGATGAAAAATTTTATGCAAAGGCATAAAGTTTTATTTTCATGAATCTAATTGAATCACAAAAGATGATTACAGGGCTTAGGCGCGAGCCTTAGCAATATAACCCAGAGCCTCCTGGCACTTAGCTGTGATAGCTGCCCAATCACCGGCAGCCACAGTCTCCTTAGGGAAGAGCTTAGAGCCCATACCTACGCAGAGAACACCAGCCTTGATCCATGGAGTAAGGTTCTCTTCTGTTGGCTCCACAGCACCTGTCACCATGATGTTGCTCCAGCGCAAAGGTGCCATTACGTTCTTAACGAATGAAGGACCACCTACGTTGCCTGCAGGGAACACCTTAGTTACATCGCAACCAGCAGCCTGTGCATTGTTGATTTCTGTAACAGAGCCACAACCTGGTGAATATGGAACCAAGCGGCGGTTGCAGACAGGAGCAATCTCTGGGTTGAAGTTAGGACCCACGATGAAGTTTGCACCCAACTGCAAATAGAGAGAAGCAGTGCCAGCGTCAACCACTGTACCAGCACCCAGAATCATCTCAGGGCAAGCCTTGTCGGCCCACTTAACCAACTCACCGAAGATTTCGTGAGCGAAATCACCACGGTTAGTAAACTCGAATACGCGAACGCCACCCTCGTAGCAAGCCTTGATTACATTCTTGCAGATTTCAACGTCCTTATTGAAGAATACAGGAACCATACCAGTCTCTTTCATGGCTGCCATGACCTGCATTTTGCTAAACTTTGCCATCTTTATATTTTAACTAATAATTTATAGTTAATAGTTTATAGGGGCTACGCCATAAGCATGACGGCTATAAAACTATTAACTTTCAACTATAAACTCTAAACTATCATTTATCGCTGCACGCGACCATTAGCGTTACCACCTGCGAGGCTCTCTACCTCGTCAACAGATACCAGGTTGAAATCGCCAGGGATAGTGTGCTTCAATGCAGAAGCAGCCACAGCGAACTCCAACGCCTCAGCCTGAGTAGCCTTAGTCAGGAGACCGTGGATCAAACCGCCTGAGAAAGAGTCACCACCACCTACGCGGTCGATGATAGGGTTGATATCGTAGTGCTTGCTCTGGTAGAATTCCTTACCATCATAGATAAGAGCCTTCCAGCCGTTGTGGGTAGCAGAAAGAGACTCACGGAGAGTAGAAACTACATACTTGAAGCCGAACTCCTTCATCATACCCTGGAAGATGCCGTAGTAACCCTCAGCATCAGTCTTGCCGCCTTCTACGTCAGCATCTGGCTTGAAGCCCAGGCAAAGCTGTGCATCCTCCTCGTTACCGATGCAAACATCAACATACTTCATTAATGGGCGCATTACAGAGATAGCCTTCTCTGAAGTCCAGAGCTTCTTGCGGAAGTTGAGGTCAACAGATACTGTTACGCCATGACGCTTAGCAGCCTCACAAGCCAACTTGGTCAATTCAGCAGCCTTGTCGCTGATAGCAGGAGTAATACCGCTCCAGTGGAACCACTGAGCACCCACCATAATTTTGTCGAAGTCGAAATCTGAAGCATCAGCCTCTGCGATAGCGCTGTGAGCACGGTCGTAGATAACCTTTGATGGGCGCATAGAAGCACCAGTCTCAGCATAGTAAAGACCCACACGGTCACCGCCACGGGCGATGAACTCAGTGTTTACGCCATAACGACGGAGAGCATTTACTGCAATCTGACCGATTTCGTGCTTTGGCAACTTAGATACGAAGTAAGCCTCATGACCATAGTTAGCCAGGCTTACAGCTACGTTAGCCTCACCACCGCCAGGGATGATGCGGAATGATTCACTCTGAATGAAGCGATCGTTAGCCTCTGGAGACAAACGAAGCATAATCTCACCTAATGTTACAATTTTAGCCATTTGATGTTTTAATTCTTTTATGTTTTTATTGTTTGTTATTGACTGACAAATTTTAAAGTAGTTGCCTTTTCTTGCCGATTTTGTGCTTTTGGCAGCCTGTCGGCAGACAAATAACAATACATTGTCGTTTATCGTTGGCAAAAATAGCTATAATTTCTTGAATAACGAAATAAAATCGCGTTTTTTTTCACTTTCGCCCCTATTTTTCTTGTTTTTCACCCTATTTTTGTATGTTTCTTTCTTTTTTTAGCATTTTTCGTGCAAAAAATGTGCTGTGCATTCGCACAATTCAAAAAAATGTTGTATATTTGTGCCCGAAAGTCGATGTGTGGTCGCACACAGCCGATTTGAGAGTTAGTAAAATGCAAAAAAGCACAGATTTCGCACAGGATGGGATGAGACGAAAAAGCGACAAGTTATTACCCGATGACTATTGAAGACTACTCCAAGTCTATTGGGGATTACTCCAAGTCTATTGGGGATTACTCCAAGTCTATCGGGGATTACTCTAAGTCTATCGGATATTCCCGATTCCCTAACATATTATATAATGTACGCGTGAGAAGTGCCCTTAAGTACAAACTTAAAAACAATGGCCGAAAAAATCAGAATCAAGGATATTGCCGAGAGAGCCGGCGTATCTGTTGGAACAGTAGACAGAGTTCTACACGACCGCCCTAACGTGTCGAAACCCGCACGAGAGAAGGTGGAGAGAGCCCTCAAGGAAATGAATTACCAGCCAAACATGTATGCTAGTGCTTTGGCTTACAACAAGGAGTACACCTTCTATCTCCTCCTCCCGAAGCACGAGTCTGAGGCTTACTGGGAAGAGATTGAGGAAGGTGCAAGAAAATGTGAAGACCAGCGCCGTGATTTCCACATCAACCTGGAGATCAAGTTCTACGAGCGTTCGAACGAAGCCTCTTTCTGCGAGGTTGCCAACGAGATTCTGGAAGCCAGACCCGAGGGAGTGGTCGTGGTGCCTGCATCGCTTGCCGTGACACGCGAATTCACCGAGCAGTTGCATCATCTCAGCATTCCGTTCATCCTGCTCGATTCCTACATGCCCGACCTGCGTCCGCTTTCCTTCTTCGGACAGGATTCCTTCTGCTCGGGCTACTTTGCAGCCAAGATGCTCTGCATGATTGCCGGCGGCGAGAAAGAAGTGATGCTGATGCGCCAGACCAAGGACGGACAGGTGATGAGTAAGCAGCAGGACAACCGCGAGGTGGGATTCCGCCACTACATGCACGACCATTTCCCGCAGATGCAGATCCATACGCTCGACCTGCCGCTCAACGGCACCCGAAACGAGTTTGTCAAGATGCTGGAGAAATACTTCGCCGAGCATTCCGACACCCACCACTGCATCACCATGACATCGAAGGCGCACATCGTGGGCGACTATCTTCTGAAGTCCAACCGCCGCGACATTCAGATTATGGGTTACGACATGGTAGAAAAGAATGCCAGGTGTCTTCGCGAGGGAAGCATCTCCTTCCTCATCGCCCAGCACGCCTTCATGCAGGGCTATTACTGCGTAGACACTCTCTTCCAGGCCATCGTACTGAAGAAGAAGGTTACTCCCGTAAACTACATGCCTATCGAGCTGCTGATGAAGGAGAACGTGGATTTCTATCGCAGAACGCAGATCTGATTTTCAGTAAGATGAGAAAAGTCTGCATTAAATAGCATCTGTATTAAATAGAACCTGCATTAAATAAAATCTGCATTAAAAATATAAGTAGAATAACATTCATAATAAACAAAAACAAGACTACAGAATGAAACTATCAAGCTTTATCAAGATTAACCCTGCTGATTCAGTAGTGGTTTGCTTGCGCCCTATGAAGCAGGGCGAAGCTATTGAGGTAGATGGCAAGACCATCACCCTTTTGCAGGATACTCCTGCCGGTCACAAGGTGCTCATCAATGATGCTGCCGAAGGACAGGACATCATCAAGTACGGCTACCCTATCGGTCACGCAAAGAAAGACCTGAAGCAGGGCGAGTGGGTTAACGAGAACAATCTCAAGACCAATCTTGCCGGTACTTTGGAGTACACCTACAATCCGGTGGAGGAAAAGCTGAACATCGCCGATGAGGGCAGAACCTTCAAGGGTTATGTGCGTAAGAACGGCGAAGTGGGAACACGCAACGAGGTTTGGGTAGTCCCTACCGTGGGTTGCGTAAACGGTGTTGCAGAGAAGCTCGTTGAGCTTCTGAAGCAGGAAACAGGCTGTGAGGGTATTGACGCCATCCACGCCTGGCACCATAACTTTGGTTGCTCTCAGCTCTCGGGCGACCACGAGAACACCCGCAAGGTGTTGCGCGACATCTGTCTCCATCCTAACGCTGGTGCCGTGCTCGTTCTCTCATTGGGATGCGAGAACAACCAGCCAGACGATTTCATGGCAATGCTGGGCGATTACGACAAGGACCGCATCAAGCTGCTCGTTACCCAGAAGGTGGAAGGCGATGAGATTGAGGAAGGCATGAAGATTCTCCGCAATCTCTATGCCAAGGCCAAGGAGGATGAGCGCGAGGAGGTTTCCGTAAGCAAGCTCCGCGTGGGATTGAAGTGCGGCGGATCTGACGGATTCAGCGGCATTACCGCCAACCCATTGGTGGGCGAATTCTCCGATTGGCTCGTGGCACAGGGCGGTACAAGCATCCTCACCGAGGTGCCTGAGATGTTCGGTGCTGAGACGATTCTGATGAACCGTTGCGAGAACAAGGAGCTCTTCGATAAGACTGTTCACCTGATCAACGACTTCAAGGAGTACTTCCTGAGCCATGGCGAGCCTGTGGGTGAGAATCCTTCTCCGGGCAACAAGGCGGGTGGTATTTCTACCTTGGAGGATAAGGCACTCGGTTGCACCCAGAAGTGCGGTCGTGCTCCGGTGAGCGGCGTATTGCAGTATGGTGAGCGTCTGGAGACAAATGGTTTGAACCTCCTGTCAGCTCCGGGCAACGACCTCGTGGCAGCCACAGCCTTGGCTTCATCAGGTTGCCAGTTGGTTCTCTTCACCACCGGTCGTGGAACCCCATTCGGCACCTTCGTTCCAACCATGAAGATTTCAACCAACAGCAATCTGGCCAAGAACAAGCCAAACTGGATTGACTTTAACGCTGGCGCCCTGGTAGAAGGCACCGACATGAAGGAGTTGGTAAAGCAGTTTATTGATAAGATTATTGCCGTAGCCAGTGGCGAGGAGGCTCGCAACGAGCGCAACGGCTATCGTGAAATTTCCATTTTCAAGAATGGAGTTACATTGTAATTTTCCATCTTCAGAAATGGAGTAACATTGTTAAAAAGCAAGGAGTGAGAAGCCGGGTGCCGGGATTCTGAGAGAGTCCTATTTCCCTGCTTCTCTCTTCTCATTGAATCATTATGAGCATTAAGTCTCATTAAATAATCATGAGTAATCAGTCTCATTAGAATAATTATGAGTAACAAGAAAGGTTTGTTGGCATTATCGCCATTAATTTTGTTGATTGTCCTCATCGTGGCTTACACCCTCTATTCGGCGGATGCGAGTCATAAGGACACGAATCTGTCACTCACGGTGGCATTCATGATAGCCAGCATCTATGCGGTGGCCATCTCGGGCGGAATGCCCATCAAGAAGCGTGTAGACACCTACAGTCGCGGAGCCGGCGCCAACAACCTGATGCTCATGCTCTGGATTTACGTTTTGGCAGGCGCCTTCGCTGCTTCTGCCAAGGCGATGGGAGCGGTGGACGCTACGGTGAACCTGGCGTTGAGTGCCCTGCCTGCCAGCATGATTTTGCCGGGGCTCTTCCTGGCAGCCTGTTTCATCTCCGTATCCATCGGAACAAGCGTCGGCACAGTGGTGGCTCTTGTTCCGATAGCTGCGGGCCTGGCACACTCCATGGGGGTGAACGTGGGCATGATGACGGCTATCATCGTGGGCGGCGCCTACTTCGGCGACAACCTCTCGTTCATTTCCGACACCACGGTGGTGGCTACGCAGACCCAGAACTGCAAGATGAGCGATAAGTTCAGGGTCAACTCCCTCATCGTGGTTCCTGCCGCCGTCCTCGTACTCGCCGTCTATGGCGTGATGGGCTTCGGCTTGCAGGCGCCTACCCATATTCCAGAAGTGGAATATATGAAGGTAATACCTTATATAATAGTACTCGTTACGGCCATTGCCGGAATGAACGTGATGGCTGTGCTCACCATGGGCACCATCCTCTGCGGAGTCATCGGCATCGGAAGTCATCTCTTGGGATCCACTTCCTCCTACGACCTCTTCGGCTGGTTCTCGGCGATGGGCAACGGAATCGTGGGCATGGGCGAACTGGTAATCATCGCCATGATGGCGGGCGGAATGCTCGAAATCATCCGCGAGAATGGCGGAATCAACTACATCATCGATAAGATTACCGCCCACGTCAACAGCAAGCGTGGCGCCGAACTCTCCATCGCCGCCCTGGTGTCGATGGTGAACATCTGCACCGCCAATAATACGGTGGCGATTCTCACGGTGGGCAACATTGCCAAGAAGATAGGCGACAAGTTTGGCGTGGACAACCGCAAAGCGGCAAGCATCCTCGATACCTTCTCCTGCACCGTGCAGGGTCTGATTCCTTACGGAGTTCAGATGCTTCTGGCGGCAGGACTTGCCAATCTCAGTCCGATGGACATCCTGCCCTATCTCTACTATCCGATGGCCATCGGCGTAGCGGCACTGCTCTCCATCCTGCTGAGATATCCTAAGAGATACAGTTAATAAAGCTCCAGCCTTAGGCTGATTTCTTTCTGCCTAAGGCTGGAGCCATAAAGAAACAAGATAAATCAATTCATTTAAAACTTTAATACGATGGACTTCTTACAGAGGAACCTTTTTACCAAGTTGCGTTCCGCCCACTTCGGCATTGAAGAGGAGATGGAACCCATGACTACATTCAAGCAACAGAAGATTGCCCAGATGATGAAGAATCTCAACGATGTTCCTGCGGGCGAAGTACGCATGAACAATGGTTTCCTGAACCGACGACTCGCCAACATCCAGGAAAATGAGCGTCACGCCATCGATACTTCCATCGAGACCCTGCATCTGCTGCGCATCATCGTGTCGAACATCAATGGCATTCTTGCCTACGGCATCAACCTGAGCGGCATCATCGAGATGGGCAATTACCTGCGCACCAAGGGCGACAAGGTGGATTTCGTGAAGCTCGACAAGTGGCTCAGCAAGCTGCGCATCCAGCGCATGGCACAGTTGCAGGGCAGCGTACTCATCCTCTTCTTCGATTTCGAACAGGATGAGATTCCCTACGTGCGCCATGTGGAGCGGGGAGCCTACAAGCTCACCCTGCGATCGCTGTATTACAACGAGCAGGACATGCAGGACATCCACTTCAACGAGACGCAGGCAGGATTCGTGCACGTTACTGGCGGTGCCATGCGCAAGAACCTGCGCCGCAGCATGAGGTATCTGGAGTATGCTCCCATCGAAACCATCAGCAACTTCTGCAACAACTTCTTCAAGTCGCTCTCAGAGATTGAGGAGTAGAATCATTTCACGAAGATGATTCTTTAGAAGATTCTTAGAAGAAGATTCCTTTGATGAAGCTTCTTAGAAGATGATTCCCTAGAAGAAGTTTACGATAATATAAAATATTAAAAAAATAAGCCCTTAACGCTACGAATATCGCATGATTTTCGTACCTTTGCACGTATGAAACGAATTTTTATAACAATTATATCGACAATACTCACACTTTGCAGTCACGCCCAGGTGCAATGCGAAGATACCTGTAGCCATGTTCATGGCATTGACATGAGTCATTATCAGGGAAAAGTGTTCTGGGAAACCATCGGCGACAACAGCAAGATGGCTTACGTCTATCTGAAGGCAACTGAAGGAGGAACCAATGTAGACAGCAGATACAAGCAGAATATCGACCTGGCGCATCGGTATGGAATGAAGGTAGGTTCCTACCACTTCTATCGTGCCCGTATTCCCCAGCAAACCCAGTTGGAGAACTTCAAGGCGCAATGCCGCCCGGGCGACCAGGATCTGCTCCCGATGATTGATGTGGAAACCAAGAGCGGAATGGAAACGGAAGAATTCTGCGACTCACTCTTCAAGTTCCTCCATCTCGTGGAGAAAGCCTACAGGCAGAAGCCCCTCATCTACACAGGAGCCAATTTCTACGATAATTACCTGTTGGGCAAACTGGACAGCTACAAGCTGATGATTGCTCAATACTCCAAGCGAGTGCCTGTACTCAGAGACGGCAGGGACTTCGAAATGTGGCAATACACGGGTAAGGGAAAGCTCAACGGCGTGAACGGATACGTGGATAAGAGCCGATTCATGGGTAGACACAGATTGCGAGAAATCAGATTCAGACACAGATAAAATAAGTAAATCAATAAACATTAAATAAAACTATGGCAATTATAAAATGTCCGGAATGTGGACGTCAAATCAGTGACAAAGCCCCTACATGTCCTAACTGCGGTGTGGAAATCGCAGGAAAGATTATCAAATGCCCTCACTGTGGAGAGATTTATTTCAGCAGTCAGGAAATGTGCCCTAACTGCCATGAAATAGCTTCAGCCGGTTATAGAATTCCAACAACGGTTGCCTCTGGAACTACAGTTAGAACAGAGGTTCCGGCTAGAACAGAGACTCCTATGGATTCAACGGAAACTTCGGCTCCTGCTGGTCCAGCAGCTTCTGTTAATCCTCCGACTCCCCTTACTCCTCCTACCCCTCCTGTTCCTCCGGTAAGACAGACTCCGATGGCAGCAGGAAACGGCGGAAACGGAAATAATGGAAACGGATATGGAAATGGAAAATACGGCAATAATCCAGAGAATGAAGCCCAGCAGAAAGCCAAGAAGAAGAGTGCCCGAAGCATTCTGATTATCTCGTTGGTCTTCTCTGTTCTGGTTTGCGGAATCCTGTATTATTTCTACGATAATGCCAACCGCAACAAGGAGGAGGAAGCTTACGAGTATGCAATGCAGAGCAGCGACCCAATGGTGCTGCAGAGTTATCTCGACACCTATAAGGACGCAGAAGAGGCACATCGTGACTCCATCATGGCGCATCTGGAAATGCTCAAGAGCATTGACCAGGATTGGACCAACGCCCTGGTAAGCGGTTCGAAGCAGGCTTTGGAGGATTATCTGCAGAAGTATCCTAACAGTCCACATAAGCAGGAGGCGTGGAACAAGATTGATTCCATCGACTGGAATGTGGCGAAGGCTGCCGACAACGTACAGGCTTATCAGGCTTATCTCGACGCCCACGCCGACGGAGCACATATTGAGGAGGCAGAGAATGCGATGAAGAAGGCAAAGAGCCGCGACTTGCAGCCAGAAGAGAAGCAGATGGTTAGCGGACTGTTCAGGCAGTTCTTCCAGAGCATCAACTCTCATAATGCCGACGGACTTTCTGCCACATGCGAAGACATCCTCTCTTCTCTCCTGGGCAAGACTTCTGCCACCAAGGCCGATGTGGTTACTTTTATGGACAAGCTCTATAAGGATAATGTAGCTAATATGAACTGGCACATTAACAATGATTACCAGATTAAGAAGCGCGAGGTAGGAGAAGAAGATTACGAATATCAGGTGCAGTTCTCTGCCGTTCAGAATTTGGATCTCACGGATGGAAGCAAGAAGCAGAACAACTTCAAGATCAATGCCGTGGTTTCACCAGCCGGCAAGGTTTCTTCCTTCAACATGAATCAGATTACAACAGAATAGTTTATAGTTTACAATTTATAGTTTATAGGTTATAGGTTGTAATGTACAATGAATATAAAAAAGGGGTGTGGCTTTTTACAGTCACACCCCTTTTTTATATCAATTGTCTAAAACGCTCAAAACGTGCTGTTATTGCGCTTCCTTCATCTGTCGCAACAACTCCTTCTGCTTTTCGTTCAAGCCGGTAGGCAACTTCACGTTATAGGTAATCATCAGATCACCGAAGGTGCCGTCGCCCCTGTCGTAACCCTTGCCGCGCACACGAACCTTCGTGCCGTTCTGGGTCTCTGGCTTAATCTTCAGCTTAATCTTCGAACCATTGCTCAAGGTGATGATTCCCTCGCCACCAAGCAAGGCTGTGTACATGTCGATGTTCACGTTCATGTTCATCTCGCCCGTATTGGTTCGGGCACCCTGACTGCCGCAGCCGCCACCGCAGCCGCCAGTTCCGAAATCAGCACCAGCACCATAGCCGGCGTTGGCTCCTCCGCCGAAACCTCCGAAGCCACCAAAGCCGCCGAAACCAGCGCCTTGCTGACCGCCACGGGCACGGCCACCGCCAAAGAGATTTTCGAAGAAGCTGGAGAATCCGCCTCCGCCATTTCCGAAACTGCTGAAGTCGAAGCCCTCGAAAGGATTTCCTCCGGCTCCGCCAGCACCACCGGCTCCACCACCGAAGCCGCCAGCACCGAAGCCACCGGCGTTCTTCCAGTTTTCGCCAAACTGGTCGTATTTGGCGCGCTTATCAGGGTCGGAAATCACCTCGTATGCCTCGTTCAGCGCCTGGAACTTAGCCTTCGCCTTCGGGTCGTTCGGGTGCAAATCCGGATGGAATTGTTTTGCACGTTTACGATATGCTGCCCTCACATCCTTCTGGGGGATGTTCTTGTCAACACCGAGAATCTTGTAATAATCTACAAATGCCATATTATAAAACCTCCTATTTTTATGTTTTTAATAAGAATCCAACAAAAAGTATGCCGTAATTGGCAACTTTTTTGTAATTTTGCACATGAATTTAAATAATAAATAAAAAATAGTATGAAACAACTGTTCGCAGCGCTCCTCATGGCGCTCACCTTTAATTCGCAGGCAATGGCACAACAACGTACCGTAAAACTGAGAGTAGTTCAGACGAGTGATGTTCATGGAGCTTTCTTTCCATACGACTTCATCAACCGCAAGCCCAAGGCGGGAACCCTGGCGCGCGTATCCTCTTACGTCAACGATTTGCGCAAGACCTACAAGGACAACGTCATCCTCCTGGAGAACGGCGACATCCTGCAGGGTCAGCCTACCTGCTACTATTATAATTATGTGAACACCCAGGCACGCAATGTGGCTGCCGACGTAGTCAACTATATGAAGTATGACGCCCAGGCGTTCGGAAACCACGATGTGGAAACGGGTCATGCCGTGTATGATAAATGGATCAAGGAACTGAACTGTCCGGTGCTCGGTGCCAACATCATCGACACCAAGACCGGGCAGCCTTACGTGAAGCCTTACATCATCCTGAACCGTGAGGGCGTGAAGATTGCCGTGCTCGGAATGCTGACACCAGCCATTCCCAACTGGCTGACAGAAAACCTCTGGAGCGGACTTAAGTTTGAAAACATGGTAACCTGTGCCCGTAAATGGATGAAGCACATCCAGGAAACGGAGAAGCCAGACGTGGTGATTGGCGTTTTCCACAGCGGTAAGGACGGTGGCATTGTCACCCCGGAATACGAGGAGGATGCCTCCCTGCGTGTAGCAAAGGAAGTGCCAGGTTTCGACATGGTGCTCTTCGGCCACGACCACACCCGCTGCAACGAGACCATCACCAACGTGGAAGGCAAGCCAGTGGTCTGTCTCGACCCTGCCAACAACGCCCTCAACGTGGCTGACGCCGAGGTAACGCTCACCTTAAATAAAAAGAAGGTGAATGGCAAGAAGCAATATGTGGTGACTGACAAGAAGGTGACGGGTTCCCTGCCCGATGTGACAAAATGTCCTATCGACGAAGATTTCATGAAGGCGTTCGAGCCTCAGATAGCCGAAATCAACCAGTTTGTGGGCAAGCAGATCGGCACATTCAAGAACACCATCCACAGCCGCGAGTCGTTCTTCGGCAGTTGCGCGTTCAATGATTTCATCCTCAACCTGCAGCTCGACATCACCAAGGCCGACATCGCCTTCAACGCCCCATTGCAGTTCAACGCCACCATCCAGGCGGGTCCTATCTGCGTAGGCGACATGTTCAACCTCTATAAATATGAGAACCAGCTCTACGTGATGCGCCTCACCGGCGAGGAAATCCGCAAGCATCTGGAGATGAGCTACGACCTCTGGGTGAACACGATGAAGAGTCCTGACGACCATCTCCTCCTGCTCGACACCCACACCAAGGGCGACCAGCAGCGCCTGGGCTTCAAGAACCTCTCGTTCAATTTCGACAGTGCTGCCGGCATTGATTACGAGGTGGATGTTACGAAGCCAGACGGCGAGAAGGTGAAGATTCTGCGCATGAGCAACGGCGAACCTTTCGATGAGAAGAAATGGTACAAGGTAGCCGTTAACAGCTATCGTGGAAATGGCGGCGGCGAACTCCTTACCAAGGGTGCCGGAATCCCGAAAGACAGTCTTGAAAGCCGAATCATCTATCGCAGCAAGCGCGACCAGCGCTACTATCTGATGGAAGAAATTGAAAAGATGGGAACGGTTGATGCAAAACCAAACAACAACTGGAAGTTTGTGCCGGAAGCATGGACCAAGCCTGCTGCCCAGCGCGACTATGACTTGCTTTTCGGAAAGAAAAAATAAGATATTATGAAGTATTGGTTTATATTTTGCAAGACAGATATCTTGCTCGAGAAGAGAGAAGACGGAACCTATACGATTCCATGTAGCGAGGAGAGTCCGATAGAGCTCAAGCCCTGGACTCACGTCCTCAACATCACCCCGATGAGCGACGGCACGGAAGTGAAAACCTTCACCATTCCAGAGCCGGTGACCGACCATCCGAAATACGAGATGTGCGGTCTGCGCCCCAGCTTCTACAAGCTCACCCCCGAGCTTTACCAGAAGGCAGGAAAGTGCCAGGAGCTGAACTATTGGGATATGAACACGAAGTTCTGCGGCGTTTGCGGCGCTCCGATGAAGATGGATACAGACATCAGCAAGAAGTGCACCGAATGCGGCAAGACGGTGTGGCCATCCCTAGCCACAGCCATCATCGTGCTCATCAAGAAGGGCGACCAAGTGCTCCTGGTTCATGCCCGCAATTTCAAGGGCAATTTCGATTCGCTCGTGGCAGGTTTCGTAGAGACCGGTGAGAGCCTGGAAGAAGCCGTTCATCGTGAGGTAATGGAAGAAACCGGATTGACTATCAAGAATTTGAAGTATTTCAGTTCCCAGCCATGGCCTTATCCTAGCGGACTGATGGTAGGCTTCACTGCCGAGTACGTAGATGGCGAGATTCATCTTCAGAAAGAAGAACTCTCCCGTGGCAAATGGTTCAGCAAGGATGCTCTGCCGATTCTCCCGGAGAAACTTTCCATCGCCCGCAGACTCATTGATGCCTGGCTGGAGGATAAGATTTAACGAGGATAAAAAGCGTTGAATGAAAAACGTTAAAAGAGAAGCGTTAAAAGAGAAATGATAAAAGAAAAACTTTGGAATGCGAATTACATCAAGGTGATGACCACCAACTTCCTGCTCTACTTCGCCTTCTACCTCCTCACCCCACTCCTCCCGCTCTACCTGAGCGAGACTTTCGGGGCAACGAAGGATGTGATAGGCGTCGTACTGAGCGGATATACGGTGGCGGCGCTCATCATCCGTCCGTTCAGCGGATATGTGGTGGATAGCTTTTCGCGCAAGAAGGTGCTGATGGTCTGTCTGTCAGCCTTCGCCATCTTCTTTGCGGGCTACATAGCCGCCGGCACCATCCTGATGTTTGCCATCTGCCGCACCCTGCATGGCGGTCCCTTTGGAGCCGTCACCGTGGCCAACAGCACCTGTGCCATCGACGTACTGCCAGCCAGCCGCCGCAACGAAGGCATCGGTCTCTATGGCTTGAGCAACAACTTCGCCATGGCGATAGCCCCATCCATCGGCATCTATCTCCACAACATCGTGGGCAGTTACATGGTGCTGTTCTGGATTGCCTTCGTGGTGGCGATAGCCTCCGTGGTGATTGCCGGAACCATCAAACTCCCTGAGAAAGAGATTGTCAAGAACAAGGAGAAACTTTCTCTGGATAGATTCTTCCTCACCCGTGCCTGGCTGCTCGCCATCAACATCTGCATGTTCGGATTCTGCTGGGGCGTGCTGAGCAACTACCTCGCCATCTACAGCAAGGAAGAACTGGGCATTACGGGAGGAACGGGCACCTATTTCGCCATCCTCTCGATAGGACTCTTCATGAGCCGCCTACAGGGCAGGAAGGCACTGAGCCAGGGCAAGCTGACGCAGAATGCAGCCGAGGGAATGCTGATTTCGCTGGTGGGATTCACCATCTTCGTTGCCGTGAAGCACCCGATAGCCTACTATCTTTCGGCAGCACTGATAGGATTGGGCAACGGCCATCTCTACCCTGCCTTCCTGAATATGTTTATAAATGTGGCGCGCCACGACCAGCGAGGCACGGCGAATAGCAGCATTCTTACGGGCTGGGACTTGGGATTCGGAATCGGCTGTCTGCTGGGTGGAATTGTAGCCGAACATTTCGGCTACAGTGGAGCCTTCTGGATGGTAGCCATAGAGAATGCCGCCGCCGTGGTACTCTTCTTTGCCGCCTCCAGGACATTTTTTGAAAAAAGGAGACGAAAGGAATAGAAGCCTTCCGTCAGCAAAGAACCCGTCTTAAGGCAAAATATATTTTTCCTTAAGGCTAAAAATATTTATCCTTAAGGCTAGGAATATTTTGCCTTAAGGGTAAATATACCTCCCCATTTTGGCAGGTAAGCCAATGGTTACTAACAAAGAAGAGCATTCGTGAGGAAATCTTTAAAAAATCCTCTCGAATGCTCTTCTTGTTTTCTTTCAAATCTCTTCCTGCAATTTAGAATGGGAGATCGTCAGCACTACCACCCTGTGCAGGAGCAGCTGGCTGAGAAGCAGGGAATGGAGCTGTAGCACCTGCTGCTGGCGCAGCTGCAGGAGCGGCACCCATTGGCGCAGCACCCATAGGAGGGAATGCGGCAGCACCTGGCTGCATACCGCCCATGGCACCGGCTACGGCGTTAGGGTCGATGCGCTGAACATTCCATGCACGAACGCTGTTGAACCAGCGGCCATTATACTCGTGAGCATCCAAATCGAAAGAAACCAGAAGCTCCTCGCCACTCTGGATGTTAAACTGTGCAAGACGATCAGCTCCGAACACATCGAAGCAAAGCTTCTTAGGATACTGCTCATGAGTCTCGATAACGAACGACTGAGCCTTCCACTCACCTCTTGCAGAAACGCCGCTTCTTTCAGGCAAAACGGCAATCACCTTTCCTTGTAATTCCATATAATTAATTTATTAAATGTTGTCTGTTCTATCATTGCAAAAACGATGGGCACGTCTTCATCTTGCCCCCTCGGAAAAGCACAAAATAGAGTGATTCTTTTATCAAGTTTTTCTTTCTGACTGCGAAATTACTAAAAATAGTTCTAAAACCGAAACATTTCTTCGATTATTTTTGTCTATCCCCGATATTTTTTGTATTTTTGTACTCATAATTGCGAAAGGGTACCCAAACTGGGGCGTACGCAAATTAAAATAAGGAAAATAAATAATAATAAAAATAACGACTCATGAGATTTACAGTATCAAGTTCAGCATTGAGCAGCAAGCTCAACATGCTTGTGAAGGTGATTGGCAGCAAAAACTCGTTGCCTATCCTCGAGAATTTCCTGTTCCAGATTGAAAACGGTGAACTGAACATCACCGCCAGCGACAGTGACAACATCATCAAGAGTACTATCGCCCTGACCGAGTGCGAAGGCGAAGGTGAATTCTGCGTGCCTACACGCGTAGTCATCGATGCCCTCAAGGAACTCCCAGAGCAGCCTCTCAGCTTCGAGGTCGATAACAGCTCCGACGCTTACGCCATGAAGATTGTATATCAGAATGGTCTTTATAACTTCACTGGTATCAATGCCGAGGACTACCCACGCTCTCAGCCTATGAGCGAGGGATGCACCGTCATCACCCTCCCTACCGAGATTCTGATTGACAACATCTCACGATCTCTCTTCGCTACAGCGGCAGACGAGTTGCGCCCAGTGATGAACGGTATCTATTTCGACCTGACTCCAGAGGCACTTGCCATTGTTTCAAGCGACGGTCACAAACTGGTAAGAAGCAAGAACTTCACCATCAAGAGTGAGACTCCTGCCAATTTCAACTTGCCAAAGAAGCCAGCCACCCTGCTCAAGAACATCCTGAGCAAGGAAGATGAGGCTACCATCAAGTTTGATGAGCGCAGCGCAGAAATCCAGTTCAGCGACGGCGTGCTGAGATGCAGACTCATCGACGGCCGCTACCCTAACTACAACTCTGTGATTCCAACCAACAACCCCGCAAAGATCACCGTAGACCGCAAGGCCCTGCAGAGCGCATTGCGCCGCGTGCTGCCTTTCGCCAGCGAGAGCAGCCAGCTCATCCGTTTCCACATCGAGAACGGCCGCTTCGAGGTTTCTTCCGAGGATATCGACTTCAGCACTTCTGCCAAGGAAGTTCTGGCTTGCGAATACTCAGGTTCAACCATCAACATCGGTTTCAAGGGAAGCAGCCTGATGGAAATCCTGGGTAATCTTACCAGCGAGCAGGTCATCTTCCAGCTTGCCGATCCAAGTCGCGCCGGAATCGTGATCCCGTCAGAGCAGCCAGAGAACGAAGACGTTCTGATGCTCATCATGCCTATGCTCCTTAACGACTAAGGAGCCATAGGCTCTTTTACGTTCTGCCAGGCAAAAGGCAGGAAAATAATCAAGAACCAAAAATAAAAGAAATGAAATTAAATTTAACAAAGCCCCTCATCGTCTTCGACCTGGAGACCACGGGACTTGACATGGTAAAGGATAGAATCATTCAGATTTCATATATTAAGGTGAACCCGGATGGAACAGAGATTCGTAAGAACCTGTTTGTAAACCCGGAAAAGCAGATTCCTGAAGAGGTGGTTGCACTCACCGGAATCACCAACGAAGACGTGAAGGATGCGCCAACCTTCAAGCAGTTGGCTGCCACCCTGAGCCAGGAGTTCACCGGCTGTGATTTCGCCGGCTACAACTCCAACCACTTCGACGTTCCGATGCTCGCCGAGGAATTCCTGCGTGCCGGAATCGACTTCGATTTCTCCAAGTGCCGTCTCATCGACGCCCAGACCATCTTCATGAAGATGGAGCGCCGCAACCTTGCCGCAGCCTACAAGTTCTACTGCGGCAGAAAGATGGAGGAGGATTTCGAGGCCCACCGTGCCGACCAGGATACCGAGGCCACCTATCGCGTACTGATGGGCGAGCTCGACCGCTATGCTCCTGGTGTTCAGGAGGAAGCAGACCGCGTGCTCAACAACAACATGGACGAGCTTGCCGAATTCTCAAAGCACAATGACAATGTTGACTTTGCAGGCCGCATCGTATGGCAGGAGCTGAAGGATGCCCAGGGCAACGTGATTCTCAATGAGAAGGGCGAACCGCAGAAGCACGAAGTGTTCAACTTCGGCAAGTACAAAGGCTGGGATGTTGCAGAGGTTCTCACCAAGGACCCGGGCTACTTCACCTGGATTCTGGGCAGCGAGTTCACCAACAATACCAAGCAGGTACTCACCCGCATCCGTCTGCGCGAGTATAACAAGAGAATGGGAAAATAATTATGCTGAAAGGAAAGAAAATCGTATTGGGCATTACGGGCTCCATTGCAGCCTATAAATCATGCCTCATCATACGCGGACTGATTAAGCGAGGTGCCGAGGTGCAGGTGGTCATCACCCCTGCGGGCAAGGAGTTCATCACCCCTATCACCCTCTCGGCACTCACCCACAAGCCCGTGGTGAGCGAGTTCTTCTCGCAGCGCGACGGCACCTGGAATTCGCACGTTGACCTCGGTCTCTGGGCGGATGCCATGCTCATCGCGCCCTGCACCGCCTCTACCATGGGCAAGATGGCACACGGCATTGCCGACAACATGCTCATCACCACCTATCTCTCCATGAAGGCTCCCGTCTTCATCGCTCCAGCCATGGATCTCGACATGTACAAGCATCCGTCTACCCAGGCAAACATGAAGACACTCATCAGCTACGGCAACCATATCATCGAGCCGGAAGTGGGATTCCTCGCCAGCGGACTCGAAGGCAAGGGACGCATGGAGGAACCGGATGTCATCGTGGATTATCTAGACAGATATTTCAAGATGGAAGATTCTGAGAAAGAAGCCAATGCTGAAGCTGAAGTGAAGACTGAAGCTGAAGTGAAGGCTGATGCTTCGCTCGATTTATCCGGCAAGAAAGTGATGATCACGGCGGGACCTACCTACGAGAAGATAGACCCCGTTCGCTTCATCGGCAACTATTCGTCGGGAAAGATGGGATTCGCACTCGCCGAAGAATGTCTGCGCCGTGGTGCTGACGTCACCCTCATCGCCGGTCCGGTAGCCCTCAGCTGCAGTCCCGCCATCCACCGCATCAACGTGGAGAGCTGCGAGGAAATGTATCAGGCTTCAACCCAGGCGTTCAGGCAAAGCGATGCAGCCATCCTCTGTGCCGCCGTTGCCGACTTCAAGCCGAGCACCGTGGCCGACAAGAAAATCAAGCGCGAGAAGGATGACCTGGAACTCACCCTGGTGCCTACCCACGACATTGCGGCAGCTCTGGGAGGGATGAAACAAAAACATCAGCGAATCGTAGCTTTCGCCCTGGAAACCAACGACGAAGAGAACAATGCACAGAAGAAGAGAGTGAAGAAAAACGCCGACTTCATCGTGCTCAACTCTACCCGCAACCCGGGCACTACCTTCCGCACCGACGACAACCAGATTACCATCATCTCGGAAAAAGGAAAGAAAGAATATGAAAAGAAACCGAAGACTGAAGTGGCTCGCGACATCATTGATGAGCTGGCTCGTCTGCTGTAATCCTGCACCCCTCGTGGCGCAGGAACTGCAGGCAAAGATTACCATCAACCATGCCCAAATCTCGGGCACGGAGAAAAGCGTGTTTGACAATCTGCAACAAACCCTGGAGCAGTTTGTCAACGACCGCCAATGGACTCATCTTCAGTTTCAGAAGAACGAGCGCATCGTGTGCAACTTCAACCTGCAGGTAACCAAGTATGATAAAGACCAGGGCATCTTTACCTGCAAGGCTACCATCCAGGCCAACCGCCCGGTGTATAATTCGGCCTACACCTCCACCTTATATAATAATGTGGATGAAAACTTCACGTTCAAGTTTGCCGAATTCGACCAGCTGGAGTTCAACGAGGAGCAGATAGACAATCAGCTTACTGCCCTCTTCGCCTACTATGCGTATCTTCTCATCGGTTTAGACCTCGACAGTTTTTCGCCCAAGGGCGGCGAGGACGTGCTGCAGCGTTGCATGAATCTCACCAACAATGCGCAGAACCTCGACTACCCGGGCTGGAAGGCTTTCGACAACGACCGCAACCGCTTCGCCATCATCAACGACTATCTTGACGGCTCGATGGAGCCCTTCCGCCAGTTGCAGTACGACTACTACCGCAAGGGACTCGACGAGATGGCGAACAATGTAGAGCGAGGCAGAACCGAGATAACCACAGCCCTGGAAACAGGACTGAAGAAAGCCAAGGAGAATCGCCCGCTCAGCATGTTGCCACAAATCTGGACGGATTACAAGAAGGATGAACTTGCCAACATCTACAAGGGCAAGGGCACCCAGAAGGAGAAGGAAGCCGTGTTCGAAATCCTCACCTCCATCAATCCGTCGCAAAACAAATATTGGGACCAGATAAAGGAATAATATAACCAATTATGCTCAAGCAATTATATATCAAGAACTTCACACTCATCGACGAGCTGAATATCGCCCTCTATCCGGGCTTCTCCGTCATCACCGGAGAAACAGGAGCCGGAAAGAGCATCATCCTCGGCGCCATCGGTCTGCTCCTGGGTAACAGAGCCGACACCAAGGCCATCAAGGCAGGCAGAGACCGCTGCGTGATAGAAGCCCATTTCGACCTTTCGAGATACGGAATGCAGGCGTTCTTCGATGACAACGACATCGACTACGATGGCAACGACACCATCATCAGAAGAGAGTTGACGGCGGCAGGCAAAAGCCGTGCCTTCATCAACGATACTCCTGTGCCCCTCACCCGGATGAGAGAGTTGGGCGAACAGCTCGTAGACATCCATTCGCAGCACCAGAACCTGCTGCTGCAGAAGGAAGACTTCCAGCTCAACGTGGTGGATATCATCGCCCAGGACAACAAGCAACTCGCTGCCTATCAGAAGGATTACAAGGCCTACCATCAAGCAAAGGTTCAACTGGAAAATCTGAAGGAAGAGATTCTTAAAAACCGCGAGAACGAGGAGTTCATGCGATTCCAGCTGAAGGAACTGGAAGACGCACAGCTGAAGGAAGGAGAACTTGAGCAGCTGGAACAGGAAGCAGAAACCCTCAGCCACAGCGAGGACATCAAGACCGCCCTCTACGAGGCAGACAACGCCCTGAGCGGCGACGACAACAGCATACTCGACAAACTGAAGACCGCTACAGACCAACTGGAAAATATTCGTGAGGTGTATCCGAGCATGGCCGAGATTTCCGACCGCATGCAGAGCAGTTATATCGAACTGAAAGACATCGCCCAGGAAATCAGCCACAGCGTGGATGGTGTTGACTTCGACCCCAACCGTCTGGAAACCATCAACACCCGCCTCGACCAGCTCTACACCCTGCAGCAGAAATTCCGTGTAGAATCCGTGGCAGACCTCATTGCCACCCGCGACCATATTGCCGGTCAGCTCTCCAGCATCGACAATGGCGACGAGCAGGTGGAAGCCCTGGAGAAGCAGGTAGCCATCCTGCTCGAAAAAGCCCGGAAGCAAGCAGCCCTGCTCACCGCTGTGCGCCAGAAATCGGCAAAGACGATAGAGGCAGAGATGAAGCAGCGCCTGGTTCCGCTGGGCATTCCGAACGTAAGATTCGAGATTGCCTTCGCCGACAAGGGATTGAGCAGCAACGGAACCGACAAGGTTAGTTTCCTCTTCAGCGCCAACAAGAGCACGCCGCTGCAGCCTGTAACCCAGGTAGCATCGGGAGGAGAAATCGCCCGCGTCATGCTCTCGCTCAAGGCAATGATCAGCGGTGCCGTGAAGTTGCCAACCATCATCTTCGACGAAATCGATACGGGCGTGAGCGGCAAGATAGCCGAAAAGATGGCAGACATCATGGCAGAGATGGGGCACCTGGAACGACAGGTCATCTCCATCACCCACCTGCCGCAGATAGCAGCCAAGGGAAGCCATCACTACAAGGTGCTGAAGGAGGAAACCGAACAGGGCACCATCTCACAGATGAAGGAACTCAACAGCGAGCAGCGCGTGGAGGAAATCGCCCAGATGCTCAGCGGCAGCGACATTACGCAGGCGGCACTCGCCAATGCCAGGGAACTGCTGAGGTCCAACCGCCCATAAAAACGACTGTTTTTGAAATATGAAGAAAATATATATGATTATGTTGGGACTGATGCTGGGAGCATCGTCCCTTTTCGCTCAACCGGGAGCTGTGCAGAAATCAGCCAAGAGCGTATTTACTCTCACCACCTTCAACAAGGATGGAAACATCATTTCATCCACGCAGGGTGTATTTATTGACAACAAGGGAACTGCCATCAGTACCTTCAAGCCATTCATCGGAGCCGTCAAGGCGAGCATCGTGGATGCTTCGGGCAAGTCGATGGAGGTAGACGCCCTCCTCGGAGCCGACGAGCTTTACGATGTGGCGAAGTTCAGAGTGGTGGGTAACACCGCAGCCGCCCGCATCGCAGCCAAGGAATCGGAGGCAGGCAGCAAGGTGTGGCTCGTTCCCTATTCCATCAAGAAGTCACCATTCCAGCAGGAGGAGATTTCAAGCGTAGAGAAGTTCAAGACCACCTACAATTACTACATCTTCTCCATCACCGTGCCCGATAATGCCGTGGGCTGTCCTTTCGTCAACAAAGACGGTCAGGTAATCGGAATCATGCATAGCAACGGTCAGGTTACGGCCATCGATGCCAACTATGCCAAGGAGCTGAAGGTAACGGGACTTTCCACCCTCGACGCAGCACTTCGCCAGACGGGCATCCGCACCGCCCTGCCTGATGTGGAGCAGGACGCCATCACCATGATGACGCTGAACAAGGCACAGCTGAGCCGTGAAGCCTACACCAAGTATGCAGACGAGTTCCTCGCCAGTTTCCCAACCTCCGCCTTCGGATACAAGGAGAAGGGTACGATTCTGGTAGAGCAGAACGAGTTTGAGGAGGCTGCCAAACTGATGGAAGAAGGCATTAAGAAGGCGAACGCCAAGGATGAGGCTCACTCCAACTATTCAGATCTGATTTATCAGAAACTGGTTTATAAGGGTGATTCAGCTTTCAAGGCGTGGACTTACGACAAGGCGATTGAGGAGGCGCAGAAGGCTTATGCCATCAAGGCGAACCCGGTGTATAAGCATCAGGAAGCCCGCGTCTGGTTTACCAAGGGTGATTACCAGAAGGCATACGATATGTTCATGGATTTAACCAAGACGGACATCCGCAGCGGCGAGCTCTATCTGGAGGCTGCTCAGTCGAAGACCCGTCTGAAGGCACCTGCATCAGAAATCAGGGTGCTTCTGGATAGTGCCATTGTAGCATCGAAGGATGCGGGAGTATTGGCAGGAAACTACTATCTGGCTCGTGGTCAGTTCCTGGACGAACAGGGCGAATATCGCAGTGCTTTGGCCGATTACAACCAGTATGATTCCATAACCCGCCCCGTGAATCCGGAGTTTTTCTACACCCGCTACAAGTGTGAGACTCGATTGCGCATGTGGCAGCCGGCGCTCATCGACATAGCCCGTGCCTGCTATCTTTCGCCAAAGGAGCCTACGTATTTTGCCGAGTGGGCAAGTCTGGATTTGCGTGTCAAGAGATTTGAGGAGGGTGTCAGTGCTGCCAAGCAGTGCATAGCCCTGGCTCCGGAATACGCCGATGGCTATCTTCTCCTCGGTTTGCTTCAGATAGAATTGAAGCAGAAGGACGAGGCATTGAAGAACCTGGCGAAGGCAAAAGAGCTGGGTGATGCTCGTGCAGAGGGATATATTAAGAAGTATAGCCGATAAAGTAAACACTTTAAAGAGGAAAAACTAAAATAAACGCCCTGAAAGGGAAAAGCTTTTAAACACGAAGCTTTACTCTTTCAGGGCATTTTTATTTATTGAAATTCCTCCTTCACATCAAAGCAAGGACAGGCCTTGTTTGAGAATTCATTATGTCCATGAACCTCAGCCTCGGGATATTCCTCCTTCAGCTGCTCAATCAGCGCTTTCAGCGCAGCCTTCTGCTCGGGGGACATAATCGGTCATGAAGGATTCCAATAAATCGGAAACCAAAATGACCGAAAATGACCATGACCGGAAATGACCGGATTTAAACTATAGGCGAAACTTTCTGATAACGCCTGTCTGGCAACATAGCAATTAAGCCTTGCCGCTTCAAGTTCTTCAACATCTAAGCCTAATAATACATACCCAATGACAATCTATGAACTATCAACTGATACCGTATTTTATATTTATTTACATTCGATAGGTTCTTTCGGCTGAAACATAACTAATAATTCCACCAAACCACAATCTACATCTTTATATGCATAATGTTCTCTCTTACTTTTTTTAATTATATAATCAGCATATAATGCGTACTCCCTTGGTATTTTATTATTATTAAGTTTGATACTACCTTCCATCACTTTCGCTAAATAAGCACCAATGTAATAAATCTCGCTTACTCCATATATGCCATTTTTAATACACTGCATGCGGAATTTGAAATATTCAACAATATGTTTCTGTTGAAACAAGTAAAAAATAATATCTAAATCATACAGAGACATTGCAATTATTGGTAAATTTTGCTCACTATAACTTTTCAAATAACTTAGAGTTGATATTCCAGGAAAAGTCAATTCTAACCATCAGGCAAACGTACCCGAGGCTTTGCCCAACTTTGCCCAAGGCTTTGGGCACTTATACCCGGAATTATCGGTTAATAGTGCTCATGTCCTCGGGGATCGGTGCTCATTGTCCTCGGGGATAAATCCTCATGTACATGGGCACAAACTCAGAACGTCATTTCCGGTCATTTTCTAATCAGCACATAGATGATGACGGGAGCACCGAAGAGCGGGGTAATGGCATTGAGCGGAATGATTCCACCATCAGAAGGCAGCGTGCAGAGCAGATTGCAGAGCAAGGCAAGCACGGAACCCATGAGCATCGTGGCTGGCAGCAGGCGGCGGTGGTTCTCCGTGCCGATGACAAGACGGGCAATGTGGGGAGTGGCAAGACCGATGAAGGCAATGGGACCGCAGAAGGCTGTTACCACCGACGTGAGCAACCCCGTAACGACCAGCAGGGCGATGCGGAGCCTGCGGATGCGAAATCCCAGATTCTCGGCATACTGTTCGCCCAAGAGCAGGGCATTGAGCGGCTTGATGAGCAGAAGAGAAGCCAGCAATCCGAGGATGGCAATGGGAATGAACCATCTCACCTCTCCCATCGAGACATTGCCGAAACTTCCCATGCCCCAAACCATATAGGATTTCACACCCTCTGCCGTGCTGAAGAAATTCAGCAGCGAGATGGCACTGCTGGCAAGATATCCTATCATCAGACCAATGATGAGCAACACCGTATGACTGCGAACGATGGCTGAAAAGAACGTGATGACTCCCATCACCAGCATCGCCCCCACAAAGGCAGCCAGCAGGATGGCAAGGAAGCCGCCGACAGCCACCCCATCGGCAGTATCGAGAAAGCCCATGCCCCAATCGCCAAGCGAAATGGTGCCGCCAAAGGCGAGCATCACTACGGCAACCGCCAAGCCTGCTCCGCTGCTGATGCCGAAGACGTCAGGACCCGCCAGGGGATTGCGGAAAGCCGTCTGGAGAAGCAGTCCGCTCGTGGCAAGGGCTGCCCCCGAAAGCAATGCCGTGATGGCTTGCGGCAGGCGGGATTCCAAAACAATGTAACGGAAAGTTTCGGAAGAGGAATCTGCGGAATTGCCCGAGAGAATCGCCATGACCTCCCGCCACGGAATGCTGACGCTGCCCCATGCCAGATTGGCAAGAAACAGCAGGATGATGGTGCCAGCCAGGGCGAAGGCGTATAAAAATCCTTTGTTCATCATAAGTTCACGTTTAAAGAATAAAAATGCTCCGGGAAAAGTCGTTCGACTCTTCTCGGAGCATCTCAGTTATTTCAAAAAGAGTTCACACCCGTTGTTACTTGCTCTCCTCTTCAGCCTTCTTGGTCTCTGCAGCTGTAGGACCATAGAAGCCGTAGTAAGCCTGGTAACGTGTGTAGCCCCAGTTAGCCTGAGCCTTCTCTGGGTCGAGCTCCTTAGCCTTGTCGAGCACCTTGATAGCCTCCTTGTAAACTACCTTGCGGCCGTTAGGATCCTGCAAAGCACCACCCTTGCTGTTGTAGCAGGCACCGAGGTAGGTCAACACTGTTACGTTGTCTGGCTTGGCAGCAAGAGCCAGCTTCAGGTTCTTGATGGCATTGTCAGCATCGTTCTTCCGGATATACATCATACCCAGGTTGGCGAGTGCAACGAAATTGCTAGGGTTCTTGGCGATGACTGCGTTCAGAAGCGCCTCCTGCTCCTTCTCCATCTGCATAGAAGAATACATAGAGTTCAAACCGTCGAGGACTACATCGTTGTTCTCGTCCTGAGCATAGAGACCCTTGAGCTTGTCTACGTAAGCCAGTGAATCGGCATGAGTCTTCAAACCGTCCTTCATTACATAGAGCTTGAGGTTGAGGGCGTCCTTAGCCTCCTTCTCGCTCTTCATGGCGATGTCGCAATACTTCTCGCAACGGGCTGCGTCCTTAGCCTGATAAGCATAGCGTGCAGCGAAGAGAGCTACCTGACCGATATACTCCTTCTCGCCATCCTTCTGCTTAGCGTCGATGCCGGCGAAGAGAGGCTCTGAATCTGTATCGAGGAAAGCACCCCAGTACTTCAAAACCTCATCAGCCTTGTTGTTCTGCGCTGCAGTCTGACCTGCATTGACGAGCTGAACACGAGCAGCCCAAACGCGGGCAGCGTTGCCACCGAACTTAGGAGCTACCTTACCCTTGGCATTAGGAAGCTGATCATACTTGTAGCACTCAATGGCATTCATCAGCGCATTGTAAGCGCCTTCGTTCATTGCATTCTCGTCGATAGGATCATTCTTCTTCATGATCTGGTTGGTCTGCATGATGCTCTGCTGGTCGTTGTAAGCCTTCATACCGAGGTCAACGAGCTTGTTGTAGGCCTTGGCCTTCTCTGCGTCGTTAGCCAACTGACCCAGGTTCTGCTTCAGCAATGCCTCTGCCTCAGCGTAAGTCTTAGCCTTCATGACAGCCTTAAGTGCATCACTGTCGCCTGCAAATGCTGATGTGGCACCTAGTACCAACATAGCAGCTACGATTAACTTTTTCATTTTCTCTTTAAAGTTTAAAAGTTGTTATTGATTTTTTACGCGTCTTCAATATTATGTGAACGAGTGTTCAGGATGTTACTCCTGAACGTTCTCGTCTTCATTATTCTCCAACTCAGCTTCTGCCTCGGCTGCCTCTTCGGCTGTCTTGGCACCCACTGTATCGTTCTCTATCTCCTCGCTCTTCTTGGCCCATGCCGAACGGCTCTCTTCTTCTACCGAAGCTTCGAGCTCTGAACTCATCACCTTGCATACGCTGGCAATGACATCGTTCTTCTTCGACAGGTTGATGAGGCGGACACCCTGGGTGGCACGGCCCATCACGCGGCAGTCGGCAACGGCAAGGCGAATCACGATGCCGCTCTGGTTGATAATCATCAGGTCGTTATCATCGGTAACGTTCTTGATGGCTACCAGGCGACCGGTCTTATCGGTGATGTTGAGGGTCTTCACACCCTTACCGCCACGGTTGGTTACTCGATAGTCGATTACGTCGGAACGCTTGCCGTAACCCTGCTCGCTCACTACCATCACGGTCTCGCAATCTGGGTCGTTGACAACAATCATACCTATCACAGCATCGTCGCCTTCGTCGAGTCGCATACCGCGAACACCGGTAGAGGTACGGCCCATGGTGCGGATCTGGTCCTCATTGAAGCGAACGGCACGGCCATTGCGGTTGGCGAGAATCAGCTCGTTGTGACCATTGGTGAGTCGAACATCTACCACCTCGTCGCCCTCTACGATGTTGATGGCTATCACACCGTTGGCACGTGGACGGGAGTATGCTTCCAGGCTGGTCTTCTTCACCGTACCATTCTTGGTAGCGAATACTACGTAATGGCTGTTGATGAACTCAGCGTCGTTCAAGCCTCTGAGGCGGAGGAATGCATTCACCTGGTCATCGCTCTCGATGTTGAGGAGGTTCTGGATGGCACGGCCCTTAGAGTTGCGGTCGCCCTCAGGAATCTCGTAACACTTCAGCCAGTAGCAGCGGCCCTTCTTGGTGAAGAACAGCATGGTCTGGTGCATGGTGGCTGGATAGATATACTCGGTGAAGTCCTTGTCGCGAGTGCGGGCACCCTTGGCACCTACACCACCGCGAGCCTGCTCACGGAATTCCGACAATGGAGTACGCTTGATATATCCCAGGTGGCTCACGGTGATGACCACTGGATCGTTAGGATAGAAATCCTCTGGGTTGAACTCGTGGTCGTCTGGCTTGATCATGGTGCGGCGAGCGTCACCATACTTCTCCTTCACCTCGTTGAGCTCGTCCTTCATCACCTTCTTGCAAAGCTCTGGGTCGTTGAGAATCTGATTCAGGTAGTCGATGGTCTTCATCAACTCGTTGAACTCGTTGTGCAACTGTTCCAGGCGCAGGCCGGTCAACTGGCTCAATCGCATATCCACGATGGCCTTACTCTGCAGTTCATCCAGCTCGAATCGCTTCTCCAGGTTGCGCTGGGCATCGGATGGAGTCTTGCTGGCACGGATGATGTGAACCACCTCGTCGATGTTGTCGCAGGCGATGATCAGTCCTTCGAGGATATGAGCACGCTCCTGCGCCTTCTTCAGTTCAAACTGAGTGCGGCGGATAGTTACGTCGTGACGATGGTCTACGAAGTACTTCACGCATTCCTTCAGGGACAAGAGACGTGGACGGCCATTGACCAGGGCAATGCAATTCACTGAGAATGAGCTTTGCAGGGCGGTCAGCTTGAAGAGTTTGTTCAAGAGAACGTTGGCATTTGCATCACGCTTTACGTCTACCACGATGCGCATACCCTGACGGCCAGACTCATCGTTTACGTTGGCAATGCCGTCAACCTTGCCTTCCTTGGCAAGGTCGGCAATCGCCATGACGAGCTGCTCCTTGTTTACGCCGTAAGGAATCTCGGTGATTACAATCTTGTCGTGGTTCTCGCCGGTCTCGATTTCGGCAGTGGCGCGCACCACGATTCTTCCTCTACCCGTATCATAAGCGTCCTTCACGCCCTGGATGCCGTAGATGGTGGCACCTGTAGGGAAGTCGGGAGCTGGGATATACTGCATCAATCCGTCGGTATCGATGTCAGGGTTGTCGATGTAGGCGCAGCATCCGTCAATCACCTCGCCCAGGTTGTGGGTAGGGATATTGGTAGCCATACCCACGGCAATACCGTTACCGCCGTTTACCAGCAGGTTAGGAATCTTGGTAGGCATCACGGAAGGCTCCTGGAGGGTGTCGTCGAAGTTGTTCATCATATCCACGGTCTCCTTGTCGAGGTCGTCCATGATGTGCTCACCCATCTTCGAGAGTCGGCACTCCGTGTAACGCATCGCCGCAGGAGAGTCACCATCCACAGAACCGAAGTTACCCTGTCCGTCGATGAGGGTGTAACGCATGTTCCACTCCTGACCCATACGAACCAAGGCACCATATACAGAAAAGTCGCCGTGAGGGTGGTACTTACCGAGCACCTCACCTACCACGCGCGCACATTTCTTATAAGGTTTGTCACTGGTGTTTCCAATACCGAGCATACCGTAAAGAATACGGCGATGCACAGGCTTGAAACCATCGCGCACATCAGGGAGGGCACGAGCCACAATCACCGACATAGAATAGTCGATGTAGCTAGACTTCATCTCCTCCTCAATGTTGATCTTCATGATTCTATCATGATCCATTGTCTGATTTTCGTCCATTTCTTATATTAATAATGTTTATACCTTATTTATATAGTGAATTGTATCATCTGCCCCTGCCATCAGGATTCTGACGTCCGCATGGCGTTTCACCACCCGCCTGCGAAAAGCGAAAAATCGCGTTTAAGGGCATTTATTTGCGTTCTAAGCCGTTTTGTGCTTCCGAAAACACCGACAAAGGTACAAAAAATAAATGAAACAAAATGCTTCGAAGCCGAAAAAAATGATATTTTAGCATTTATTGTATATTAAATAAGTTAAAAAGTTGACCAAACTCTTGCATAATACCAAAATATTGTGTAATTTTGCATCGTAATATAAACATATAAAACATGCAAAATCCATTTCAACATATCAACGATGTACTCAACTTCAGCGGCAAGGAAGCAAGCCGCATGTTGAGAAGTCAGGTGAACACAGAGCACCTGATGTTGGGAATACTGCACGCAAACAACAAGCAGGTGAACGACATCTTTGACCACTTCGGAATCAATGCGGACGTATTACGCTCCACTCTCTATGACTCCCAGGAGAAGGTGATGGAGGAAGTATCCGTGAAGGGAGATGAACCGGAGACTGACAAAAGGAAACAGGGCAAGGGACTGACCTACAACAGGGAGACTTCTGCCGTAATCAGCGATTCGCTCATAGAGGCACGTCTCTGCTCAGGACATTCGGCCATGGTGGAACCTATCCACCTGCTGCTCGCCATCCTGAAAAACGAGCAGAGCGACCCTGCCAAGCTGCTCATTACACAAGGACTCACTTACAGCAAACTCTTTGACTACCTTTCTGGCTACCACGACGAGATTGAGGACAAGCTCAACAAGCTGAACCAGGAGGTGGAAAACTATAAGCGCACCCAGGAAGTTGAAAACGCAACGGAAGGAAACAAGGAACCGAATGATGAGGAAAACGACGGAGACATGATCGCTGCGGGTGACACTGATATACAGGACCACGAAGGCGACCTGATGGACCCGGACGAGGAACCACTCGACTTCAGCGACGAGCATGCTGATTCCAACCAGGGAAACCGTGGGGGCAACAACATGGGCAACAATAAGACCAACATAATCGGTGCCGGATCGAAAACCACGAAATCGAACACGCCAACCATCGACAAATACAGCTTCGACCTGACCAAGGCGGCAAAGAGCGGAAAGCTCGACCCCGTGATTGGAAGAGACAAGGAGATTAACCGCGTGCTTGAAATCCTGGGCAGACGCAAGAAGAACAACCCTGTGCTGATAGGCGAACCGGGCGTGGGCAAGAGTGCCATCGTGGAAGGACTGGCTCTGTTGCTCGCCAAGCAGGGCAGCGACCAGAGCTCACTCTTCTTCAACAAGCGAATCGTGAGCCTCGACCTTGCCGGACTCGTAGCCGGAACCAAATACAGAGGACAGTTTGAGGAGCGCATCAAGGGCATCATCAGAGAACTGGAACGCAACGAGGACATCATCCTCTTCATCGACGAGATTCACACGATGATTGGAGCCGGAAGCGCCGAGGGAACGATGGATGCGGCAAACATCCTGAAACCAGCCCTGGCAAGAGGCACCCTGCAGTGTATCGGAGCCACCACCCTGAACGAATATCGCAAGAGCATCGAGAAGGACGGAGCACTGGAAAGAAGATTCCAGAAGGTGATAGTAGACCCTACTACCCCGGAAGAGACACTGCAGATTCTGCGCAACATCAAGGAACAATATGAGCAGCACCACAACGTAACCTTCACCGACGAGGCACTGGAGGCCTGCGTGAAGCTGAGCGAAAGATACATCAACGACCGCAACTTCCCAGACAAGGCTATCGACGTGATGGACGAGGTGGGCTCACATATCCATATCAATTCTGCCACCGTTCCGGAAGAACTGATTGAGGCAGAGAAAAAGCTCAACGAGATTGTCGCCAAGAAACAGGCTGCCGTGGCTTGCCAGAATTTCGAGATGGCGGCTACCCTGCGCGACTGCCAGACCAAGCAGGAGCAGGACATTGAGGTTATCCGAAAGAAATGGGAACACGGAGACCCGAGCCACCGCACACTGGTTGGCGAGACTGAAGTGACCGACGTAATCAGCCGAATGACCGGTATTCCTATGCAGCGCATGGCTGAATCGGAAAACAAGCGACTCAAGGAAATGGCTGATGTGCTGAAGGCGGAGGTCATTGCCCAGGATAGCGCTATAGATAAGGTGGTGAAAGCCATACAGCGCAACAGAATGGGACTCCGAGACCCGAACCACCCTATCGGCGTGTTCATGTTCCTGGGGCCTACCGGCGTGGGAAAGACCTATCTTGCCAAGAAACTGGCAGAGGAACTCTTCGGTTCGGCTGATGCTCTCTTCCGCATCGACATGAGCGAATACGCTGAAGGCTACAATACGGCACGACTCATCGGTTCGCCTCCGGGATACGTGGGCTACGACGAGGGCGGACAGCTGACTGAGAAGGTGAGACGCAAGCCTTACTGCATCGTATTGCTCGACGAGATTGAGAAAGCCAGCAGCCAGGTGTTCAACCTGCTGCTCCAGGTGCTCGACGAAGGCCGACTGACCGACGGCAACGGCCGACTCATCGACTTCAAGAACACCATCATCATCATGACCTCGAATGCCGGAACCCGACAGCTGAAGGAATTTGGCCGTGGCGTGGGCTTCAATGCCGGCGGACTTAGCGGTGAGGGTACGCTTATCGGCGAGAAGGACAAGGAATACGCAAGAAGCGTGGTTCAGAAGAGCCTTGCCAAGCAGTTTGCCCCAGAGTTCCTGAACCGTCTCGACGAGATTATTACCTTCGACCAGCTCGACATCAATGCCATCAAGCGCATTGTGGACCTGGAGTTGAAGAAGCTGGTAAAGCGTGTGGAAGAAAAGGGTTACCGCTTCCAGATGACCGACAAGGCCAAGGAATTCGTGGCAACCAAGGGCTATGATGTTCAATTCGGCGCTCGCCCACTAAAGCGAGCTATCCAGAACTACGTGGAAGACGGACTCTGCGAACTGCTGATGGAAGAAAGCCTGCAGCCAGGCGACACCATCTGCATCGGGAAGAGTGCGAAGAAAGACGAATTGACATTCAAAAGAAATAAATGAAATGATATAAAGAGTAAATTTAGGAAAAGAAATAAAGAGTAAATTTAGGAAAAAGTTTTTATGGAAACTTGGAATAAAAGATTCCAAGTTTAGCAGTGGCTTCAGCGGAAGCCTATCTACCCAAGAAAGAGCTGGCTAGTGATAGTCGGCTCTTCTTCTGTTAATGATGGTTAACGGCACGAAAACTTTTCGGAAATCATTTCATCAATTGAAAAATATTCATTACCTTTGCATCCGCTAAAAGAGAAAAAAGCCATGATGGCTCAGTTGGTAGAGCAACGCATTCGTAATGCGTGGGTCGCGGGTTCGAGTCCCGCTCGTGGCTCTTTCTTGTGAAAGGAGTTAGTATTTTCCTTCGCGAGATTAGCACATCGGTAGTGCACGGGCTTCCCAAGCCTGTGAGGCGGGTTCGACTCCCGTATCTCGCTCTCCTATTCTTTCATCCCCCTTTTCATCATTCACTCCCTCTTTCTCATCATCATCCCTTTTTTCATCATTCACCCTCTCTATTTCATCATGCTCTCTTTTTTTTCTTTCCCAGCGTAAACCTTTACGCACGAATTTTGCTGTTTTGAGGTACAATCTACCGATATTTTTTATACCTTTGCATCAGATTTCAGAAAGATATGAAAATCTGATCTCTATACAACATTTATTAAAGAGAAAGAAATAGATGTATAATTTAAAAGTATACTAATTTAAAAACAAATAAAAGACAAAATAATAAATCATGAAAGAGCTTAAAGCATTGAACAAGCGCACTGCTCCTAAGAGCGTAGCGCCAGAGAAAATCATCCAGTTTGGCGAGGGTAACTTCTTGCGTGCATTCGTTGACTGGATTGTATGGAACATGAACAAGAAGACCGACTTCAACGGTTCTGTCGTTGTAGTTCAGCCATTGCCTGGCGGTATGGTTGACTGGTTGAACGGTCAGGACTGCCTCTATCACGTAAACCTTCAGGGTAAGGAGAACGGCCAGGCTATCAACACATTGGAGCGTATCGACGTTATCAGCCGTGCATTGAACCCATATTCTCAGAACCAGGCTTTCATGGCTTTGGCTGAGCAGCCAGAGATGCGTTTCATCATCTCTAACACAACAGAGGCTGGTATTGCATTCGATGACTCTTGCAAGTTCACAGATGCTCCTGCTGCTTCTTACCCAGGTAAGTTGGTTCAGTTGTTGTTCCACCGCTACAAGTTCTTCGAGGGCGACCCAACCAAGGGTATGATCCTGATGCCATGCGAGTTGATCTTCTTGAACGGTCACCACTTGAAGGAGTGCATCTACCAGTATATTGAGCTTTGGAAGGAAGACATGGGTGCTGACTACGAGGGCTTCAAGGAGTGGTTCACCAACCACTGCTATGTTTGCGCTACACTCGTAGACCGTATCGTTCCTGGCTTCCCACGCGACACCATCAAGGAAATCCAGCAGAAGGTTTGCTACAAGGACAACCTCGTAGTAAAGGCTGAGAGCTTCCACCTATGGGTAATCGAGAAGGCTGAGAACATGACTGTAGAGCAGATGCAGGAGGAGTTCCCTGCTCACAAGGCTGGTCTCCACGTTCTCATCACAGACAACGAGAAGCCATATCACGAGCGTAAGGTTACTTTGCTGAATGGCCCTCACACTGTATTGAGCCCTGTTACATACCTCAGCGGCGTAAACATCGTTCGCGATGCTTGCGAGCACCCAGTATTGGGCAAGTACATCCACAAGGTACAGTTCGAGGAGTTGATGCAGACATTGAATCTCCCTATGGACGAGCTTCAGAAGTTCGCTTCTGACGTATTGGAGCGTTTCGAGAACCCATTCGTTGACCACCAGGTAACCAGCATCATGCTGAACTCATTCCCTAAGTTCGAGACTCGCGACCTCCCAGGCGTGAAGATCTACCTGGAGCGTAAGGGCGAGTTGCCACAGGGATTGGTATTCGGTCTTGCTGCCATCATCACTTACTATAAGGGTGGTGTTCGTGAGGACGGTGCTCCTATCCAGCCAAACGACGACCAGAAGATCATGGACAAGCTGACAGAGCTTTGGGCTACTGGCGACACCCAGAAGGTGGCAGAGGGTGTACTCGGCTTCGACTACATCTGGCATGAGAATCTGAACGAGACTGTTCCTGGCTTGACAGAGTTGGTTAAGAAGGATCTCGACCTCATCCAGGAGAAGGGTATGTTGGAGGCTGTGAAGACCATCCTCTAATTGACGTAGAATAAGTAATTAAGGTAAAAGGATAGTAAAAAAGAGTCCGGTAAGTTCAAGCATGGCTTGATTCTTACCGGACTTATTTTTTATCAGAGTATTTTCATCATGAAATGTAAAGCCAATAAATGGCCAGGAGCACCAAAACCATAATGGAGCCTACCACCATCTTGATCATGCAGGTGGCAACCTTCTTCAAGACTACGATGCCAATTACCAGAGCGGCCAATGCAAAAGCATAATAAAGGAAATTATCCATTGCGCCTCTCCTTTCTGAATGGCTTGCGGCCTGCATTAAAAGGCTTCTTTCCTCTTTCATCGAATGACTTTTTTCCTCTTTCGTCGAAAGGCTTGCTATCTTCCTTCATCGCTCTGACGAACTCGTTAGGAATCGGAGTCTCGAACTCCATCGGCTGATGAGTTACCGGATGGTAGAAGCAGAGCACATAGGCGTGCAGGCAAAGACGACCGCATGGATCATCGCCATTACCATACTTAATGTCACCACAAACCGGGTGTCCCATATCGGCAGTATGCACACGAATCTGGTTCTTTCTACCCGTCTCCAGCTTATATTCCACCAGAGAATGCTCGGTGGTGCGCTGCAGGGTATGGAAATGGGTAACGGCGTACTTGCCGCCATTGTCCGTATCGCTGGCATAAGTGATATAAGCCTTGTTATCCTTCAGCCAGTTGGCTACGGTTCCCTCATCTTCCTCCATCTCTCCGGAAACCAGGGCTACATATCGGCGGTCGTAAACGTTATGATGCCAGTCATCCTCCAGGGCAAGCTCGGTCTGCTTATCCTTGGCGTAGATCATCAGACCCGAGGTGTCGCGGTCGAGTCGGTGAACCACGTGAGCCTGACAGTTCTGGCGGGTCTTGTGGAAGTAATCATCCAATACGGTCTTCACGTTGAGCGTAGAATGACCGGCAGCCATGCTGAGGATACCCACGTTCTTCTCGACCACGATGATGTAGCGGTCTTCGTAAACAATCTTGATGTATCTGCTCTTGAAGACCTCCTGGTTCTTCTTGGTCTTGCTTACGCTCACCTTCATGCCCGGTTTCAGGGCGTAGTCAAACTGGGTGATGGTCTTTCCATCCACCTTGATTCCCCTACCCTGCAAGGTTTGCTTCACCTTGGTCTTGCTAGGACCCTTCACGTTCTCCATCAGCCACTCCAACAGCTGTGCTGGTTTCTCCACCTTGTAGTGGTCGTATTCGTTGGGGTTGCCATAGCCGTAAGCATTGTTGCTGTGCTTACTGAAATTACCTTTATTATTCTGTTGTTTCATTTCTTGTTTTGTTGCTATCTTGTGTCTTGATTAGCCCCTCTTGGTGCCAATTCAGCCTACAAAAGTAAGACTTTTCTGCAAAATAACAAAGAAGAGCCCCTTTTTTAACTAAAAATTAGTAACTTTTGCCAATAAAACATTGATATACAAATAATTTTTCGTAACTTTGCACCCAAATTAAGATAAAATCAGATAAAAGATATTTAGAAATAAGGAATGATTACAGTAACAAATCTTGCAATTCAATTCGGTAAGCGAGTGCTTTACAAAGATGTAAACCTCAAGTTCACTCATGGTAATATTTACGGTGTAATCGGTGCCAACGGTGCCGGTAAGTCTACCCTGCTCCGCGCCATCAGCGGCGACCTGGAGCCAAACAAGGGAACTGTGGAGATGGGACCAGGCGAGCGCCTTTCCGTTTTGGAGCAGGACCACTTTAAGTATGACGAGTTCCGCGTGATGGACACCGTACTGATGGGCCATCAGCCATTGTGGGAAAACATGAAGGAGCGCGAGCGCCTCTACGCTAAGCCAGAAATGACAGAGGAAGATGGTAATCTGGCTGCTGAGCTGGAGCTCAAGTTCGCTGAGATGAATGGTTGGGAGGCTGAAAGCAACGCTGCCCAGCTGCTCCAGAACCTTGGCGTAAAAGAGGAACTCCACGATAAGCTCGTAGGTGAACTTTCTAACACAGAGAAGGTGCGCGTGATGCTGGCGAAGGCTCTCTTCGGTAACCCAGACAACCTCCTCCTCGATGAGCCTACCAACGACCTCGACCTCGACACCGTAGAGTGGTTGGAGGAATACCTCAGCAACATCGAGCAGACTGTTCTCGTGGTTTCTCACGACCGTCACTTCCTCGATGCTGTCAGTACACAGACCGTGGATATCGACTTCGGTAAGGTAACCATGTTCGCCGGTAACTACTCTTTCTGGTACGAGAGTTCTCAGTTGGCTCTCCGCCAGGCTCAGAACCAGAAGATGAAGGCTGAGGAGAAGAAGAAGCAGTTGGAGGAGTTCATCCGCCGATTCTCTGCCAATGTGGCTAAGAGTAAGCAGACCACATCCCGCAAGAAGATGTTGGAGAAGCTGAATGTTGAGGAAATCCGCCCATCTAGCCGTAAGTACCCAGGTATCATCTTCCAGATGGACCGTGAACCAGGCAACCAGATTCTGGAGGTTGAGGGCTTGAAGGCTTGCGATGAAGACGGAACAGTGCTCTTCGACAATGTAAACTTCAACATCGAGAAGGGCGAGAAGGTGGTATTCCTCTCTCATAACCCTAAGGCGATGACTGCGCTCTTCGAGATCATCAACGGCAACCGCAAGGCTGACGCAGGTGAATACAAGTGGGGTGTAACCATCACCACTGCCTACCTCCCACTCGACAACACCGAGTTTTTCCAGAGCGACATGAACCTGGTAGATTGGCTGAGCCAGTATGGTCCAGGCAACGAGGTAGCGATGAAGGGCTACCTGGGAAGAATGCTCTTCAGCGGCGAGGAAGTGCTGAAGAAGGTGAACGTGCTCTCAGGAGGTGAGAAGATGAGATGTATGATTGCCCGCATGCAGTTGCAGAACGCCAACTGTCTGATTCTCGATACTCCTACCAACCACCTGGACTTGGAGAGTATCCAGGCATTCAACAACAACCTGGTGGCTTTCAGAGGCAACATCCTCTTCGCCAGCCATGACCACGAGTTCATCAACACCGTGGCAAACCGCATCATCGAGCTCACTCCATCTGGAACCATCGACAAGCTCATGTCTTACGACGAGTATATCTACGATGAGGCCATCAAGGAGCAGAAGGCAAAGATGTATGGTGTGCAGCAGTAACCAGAATACACATATTTATATATAGAGAGAGAGTGCCAATCTGATGCGAATCGGATTGGCACACTCTTTGTTAAATACCTAATAAAAAATAATCATGTTTAAAAAATTTAAGACTATGTCACAAGAAAAGAATATAAAAGTTGAAGACGGTAACGCTCAGGAGCAGGTTCTTAACGAGAACGCTGAGCAGAACGCTACTCAAAACGAGAATAATGCCGAGGCAAATGCCGAAGAGAAGGAAGCTGGAACTGACAATGAGTCGGCTAAGGCTGACAACAAGGCAGAGAATGCTGACAACAAGGCAGAGAACGCTGAGGTTGACCCATTGACCAAGGCTCAGCAGGAAGTGGAAGAACTCAAGAAGACGCTGCTCTACAAGACTGCAGAATTTGAGAACTACCGCAAGCGCACCATGAAGGAGAAGGCAGACCTTATCCTCAACGGCGGCGAGAAGACCATTTCTGCCATCCTCCCTGTTCTCGACGACTTTGAGCGTGCACTCGCCGACAAGAGCGAGGACCCTAAGGCCATCAAGGAAGGCGTACAGATGATTTTCAATAAGTTCGTAAAGACACTTGAGGGTCTTGGCGTGAAGAAGATTGAAACTGCCGACAAGGATTTCGATGTGGATTTCCACGAGGCCATCGCCATGGTACCAGGAATGGGCGACGACAAGAAGGGCAAGGTAATAGACTGCGTACAGACTGGTTACACCCTCAACGATAAAGTGATTCGTCACGCCAAGGTTGCCGTAGGTCAGTAATCTGAGAGCCAATCATCTTCGTGATTTAATTGCCTATAATTTGATTGGCTTCATTTATCCATCATCAAGGAGGAGAATATCATTCAAGAAACATCATTATTAGAATAAAGAATTAGCTATGGCTAAGAGAGACTATTATGAGGTGCTTGGCGTAGATAAGCAGGCATCAGAAGACGAAATCAAGAAGGCTTACCGCAAGATAGCCATCAAGTATCACCCTGACCGCAACCCTGGCGACAAGGAGGCGGAAGAAAAGTTCAAGGAAGCTGCCGAGGCTTACGAGGTTCTGCACGACCCTCAGAAGCGTCAGCAGTACGACCAGTTTGGATTCAACGGTCCTCAGGGCGGATTCGGCGGCGGATTCGGTGGTGGAGCCAGCATGGACATGAATGACATCTTCTCTATGTTTGGCGACATCTTCGGCGGACACGGGGGATTCAGCGGATTCGGCGGTGGCTTTGGAGGCGGTGGCGCTCAGCCACAGCAGTATCAGGGAAGAGACCTGCGCGTTCAGGCTAAGCTCACCCTGCAGGAAGCCTTCACAGGATGCACCAAGAAGTTTAAGATTCGCAAGGACGTGACCTGTACGGCTTGTCACGGTTCAGGCTGCGAGGCTGGTTCTCAGCCAGAAACCTGTCCTACCTGTCACGGCACGGGTTACACCGTACGCACGGTTCGCTCTATGTTCGGAACCATGCAGACCCAGGCTGCCTGCCCTACTTGCGGCGGCGAAGGCCATGTAATCAAGAACAAGTGTAAGGCTTGTGGCGGCGAGGGTATCGTTGCCGGCGAGGAAGTGGTAGAGGTAAACATCCCGGCAGGTGTTGACGACGGAATGGTTGTCACGGTTCCTGGCAAGGGTGGTGCCGGCAAGCACAATGGCGTGAACGGCGACCTGCAGGTGATTGTACGCGTGGAAAAGAGCGAGCAGTTTGAACGCCAGGACAAGGATCTCTATTACAATCTCGTGCTCGACTTCTCGACAGCCGTCCTTGGCGGCGAGATAGAGATTCCAACACTCGAAGGCAAGACCACCATCAAGATAGAACCGGGAACTCAGCCAGGCAAGCAGCTTCGTCTTCGCGGCAAGGGAATGCCGGCCATCAAGGGATATGGTTACGGAAGAGGCGACATCATCGTCAACATCACCGTCTACATTCCTAAGACTCTGAACAAGGAGGAGAAGGAACTGGTGAAGAAGTTCAAGGAATGCGAGAACTTCAAGGCTGATAATGCTGACAAGAAGTCAATCTTCGACAGCATCAAGAACCTGTTCAAGTAAAAACGGAAGTTGTAGTTTTTAGTATTAATACTGGCAATCTCATGCATTGGCTATCGCCGGTGATGAGATTGCCTTTTTTCATCTCATACATTAATATATAGCTCATGAATTATCAAGAAACAACAGAATACCTTTTTAACAGCACCCCAGTGTTCGAAAAGATTGGAGCCAAAGCATACAAGCCAGGCCTTCAAACCACCCATGCCCTGGACGAACACTTCGCACATCCCCATCGCCAATACAAGACCATCCATATTGCCGGAACCAATGGCAAGGGTTCCTGCTCTCATACCATCGCCGCCATCCTGCAGAGTCAGGGATACAAGGTAGGTCTCTACACCTCCCCTCATCTCGTAGATTTCAGAGAGCGCATCCGAGTTAACGGCGAATGCGTTCCGGAGCAGTATGTCATCGACTTCGTAGAGCAGAACCGAAGCTTCTTCGAACCCCTCCATCCATCCTTCTTCGAACTGACCACTGCCATGGCACTGAAGTACTTTGCCGAGCAGGGGGTAGATTACGCCGTAATCGAGGTAGGACTGGGCGGCAGACTCGACTGCACCAACATCATCACCCCAATGCTTTCCATCATCACCAACATCAGTTTCGACCACACCCAGTTTCTGGGCAACACGCTGGCAGAGATTGCCGGCGAGAAAGCAGGCATCATCAAGCCACACGTGCCAGTGGTTGTAGGCGAATATCTTGAAGCAACCCGCCCTGTGTTTGAAGAGAAGGCGAAGGAGATGCAGGCTCCTATCCTCTTTGCGCAGGATTTCTCTGCGCAGGATACAGAGATGGAAAGCCATGTAGAGATGGAACTGAAGGGTTCCTACCAGGAATGCAACAGGAAAACCATCCTTGCAGCACTCAGCATCCTCCGACAGAACACTACTATCGGCAACGCTGCCATCAGAAAAGGCTTCGCCCAGGTTTGTGAACTGACCGGACTCCGCGGCAGATGGGAGAAGCTCAATGATGCACCTCTCACCATCTGCGATACGGGGCATAATCTGGCTGGCTGGAACTATCTGGCTCCACAAATCAAGAGTGTGAAGGCAGAGACCAAGCACATCGTCTTCGGCATGGTTGACGACAAGGATGTGACACACGTTTTGCAACTTTTGAGTCAACAGCTCAAAAACGGGGTAAAATACTACTGGACGCAGCCTTCTACCAAAAGAGCCATCCCTGTGGCGAAACTGAGAGATTTCGCATTGGAGTATGACTTGCACGGAAATGCATATCATTCTGTAAAAGAAGCATATAAAGCAGCAAAAGAAAATGCGAAAAATGACGATTTCATCTTCGTTGGCGGTTCAAGTTACGTAGTGGCAGATTTGCTCTCCTAAAAATTTTTAGTTTTTTTAAATCAAATAATTGCTAAAAGATTTGTCACATTCATTTTTTTTTAGTTACTTTGCAGTAAATTACTTTAGTACATAAGGTAGAGTAACTAAACAATGATATATTATGAATACAGAACCAGTTAACAAGTGTGGTTTGAAAAGAGAAGATTTTCAGACCACAGTGAACGGAAAGAAGACCGATCTCTTCGTGTTGAGAAACAAGCAGGGCAACGAGATTGCTGTGACTAACTACGGTGGTGCTGTTGTTGCAATTATGATGCCTGACAAGGACGGGAACTACGCCAACCTCATTCAGGGTCACGACAACATCCAGGATGTCATCAACTCGCCTGAGCCTTTCTTGAGCGTCCTCATCGGTCGTTACGGTAACCGCATCAAGGAGGGTAAGTTCACCCTTCATGGCAAGGAGTATCAGCTAGCATGCAACAATGGCAAGAACCATTTGCATGGAGGCCCTACTGGATTCCACGCACACGTTTGGGATGCAACTCGCATGAGCGACAATGCCGTAGTATTGAAGTACACCAGCCCATACGGCGAGGAAGGATTCTCTGGAGAGCTTACAGTTTGGGTAGCTTACACCTTAACTGACGACAACGAATTCGTCATCAAGTATCAGGCTACAACCAACAAGATGACCATCTGCAACCTGACCCACCACGCATTCTTCTCTATCCAGGGTATCGCTAACCCAACTCCAACCATCGACAACATCATCTGTCAGGTTAACGCAGACTACTATCTGCCTATAGATGAGGAGTCTATCCCAACAGGTGAAATTCTGAAGGTAGAGGGTACACCATTCGATTTCCGCACTCCAAAGCCAATCGGCCAGGACATCAACGCGGACAACGAGCAGATTAAGAATGGTTCGGGTTACGACCACAACTATGTATTGAATAAGAAGGAAGAAGGCGAGATGAGCTTTGCTGCTCGCATCAAGGACCCTGTTAGCTGCCGTACAATGGAGGTTTACACCACAGAACCAGGTATGCAGATGTACACAGGTAACTTCCTGGCAGGCATCAAGGGTCAGCATGGTGCAACCTTCCCACGCCGCAGCGCAGTATGCTTCGAGGCACAGAAGTTCCCAGATACACCTAACCATCCTTACTTCCCAAGTTGCCGATTGAATCCAGGTGAGACATACACCCAGAAAACAATCTATAAGTTTGGCGTAGAGAAATAAAAATCTTTCATACAATATTAGGAGTTGCTGCCTCTAAACAATTCATGCAGAGGCAGTTGCTCCTTTTTGCGGTAAAACAGACTTGAGTAAACAAAACACGGGTAAACCGGCAATAAAACGCAAAATATTAAACATAACAATAAAATATCAACTATCAAAATTAAACAATGGAACAAAAAATTGGAAACAACAACGGTCGCATCATTGCAATCATTACGATGTGTTTTATCTTTGCAATGATTTCGTTTGTAACTAACATGGGAGCACCTTTTGGCAACATCTGGGGCTTTAAGTACTCTTGGGCAGCCATGATGGGTAACTTCATGAACTTTGCCGCTTACCTCTTCATGGGTATTCCTGCCGGCAAGATGATTGAAAACAAGGGTTACAAGAAAACTGCATTGATCGCACTTGCTGTCGGTACAATCGGTTTGATGATCCAGTACTTATCAAGCATCTTCGGTGACGACATTCCTGTCTTCACACTCAGTTCAGGCGCAGTTTGCCTCAACTTGATTATCTATCTGTTGGGTGCTTTCATCTGCGGTTTCTGCGTATGTATGCTTAACACAGTGGTAAACCCAATGTTGAACTTGCTCGGTGGCGGTGGTAACCGTGGTAACCAGCTCATTCAGATTGGTGGTACATTGAACTCTTTGAGCGGTACTCTTACTCCATTGTTGGCAGGTGTGCTCGTAGGTACAGTTACAGCCAACACAAGTATGAGCGACGTTGCTCCTCTCCTCTTCATCGGTATGGCTGTGTTCATCGCAGCTTTCTTCATCATCTGGTTCGTTGCTATTCCTGAGCCAAACATCAAGAAGGAGAATGTTCAGTACGACCACAGCCCTTGGTCTTTCCGCCACTGCGTACTCGGTGTCATCGGTATCTTCTTCTACGTAGGTGTTGAGATTGGTATTCCTGCTCAGCTCATCTTCTACATCAGTAGCATGGACTTTACAGGTGCTGCTTCTGTAGGCGGTGCTTTCGCAGCGGTTTACTGGTTGCTCATGATGTGCGGCCGATTCCTCAGCTCATTCATCAGCGGTGCCATTTCTACCAAGACACAGATGATAGTAGTATCATCAGTAGCTATCCTCCTGTTGCTCACAGCCATCTTCTTGCCAGAGGCAAACACATTGAACTTCTCTTTGGCAGGTGATTCAGAGATTGCAAATCTTCTCAAGCTCGACGACCATGGTACTGGCGTTGTAGCATTTACAATCCCTACCAAGTGTGTACTCATCGCCATCTGCGGTTTGTGTACTTCTATCATGTGGGGTGGAATCTTCAACCTTGCCGTTGAGGGTCTTGGCAAATACACAGCTCAGGCATCAGGTATCTTCATGATGATGGTAGTTGGTGGTGGTGTAATGCCTCTCATCCAGGATGCTGTTGCTAAGGCTGCTGGCCCTATCGCATCTTACTGGGTTGTCATCGCCATGATCGCATACATTCTTTTCTATGCGCTCGTAGGTTGCAAGAATGTCAACAAGGACATCCCTGTAGAGTAATCTTCGAAACTACTTACCCCCGAGTAAAGTAATGCTTTTACTACTCTGGGGTAACAAAATGATAATCAAAACTTTAATAATAACTTTTTAAACTACAGCAATTATGGATATTGAAAAAGTAAGAAGCCGCTTTATCAAGCACTTTGATGGTAAAACAGGTAACATCTATATGTCACCAGGTCGTATTAACCTGATTGGCGAGCACACTGACTATAATGGTGGATTCGTATTCCCAGGTGCAGTTGACAAGGGCATTATGGCTGAGATTCGTCCTAACGGAACAGATACAGTTATGCTCTACTCTATCGACTTGAAGGACCGCGTTGAGTTCAAGGTAAATGATCCTGAGGGTCCTCGCGCTTCATGGGCACGCTACATCTATGGTATCTGCCAGGAGATGAAGGCTTTGGGCGTTGACGTTAAAGGTTTCAATGCAGCATTCTATGGTGATGTGCCTCTCGGTGCAGGTATGTCTTCTTCTGCTGCTCTTGAGAGCTGCTTTGCTTTCGCCCTGAACGACCTCTTCGGTGACAACAAGGTTTCTAAGTGGGATCTCGTTCTCGCTGGTCAGGCTACTGAACACAAGTATGTAGGTGTAAACTGCGGTATTATGGACCAGTTTGCTTCTGTATTCGGTAAGGAAGGCAAGCTGATGCGTCTCGACTGCAACAGCCGTGAGTTTGAGTACTTCCCATTCGATCCACAGGGTTACAAGCTTTGCTTGGTTAACTCTAAGGTTAAGCACGAGTTGGCAGGTTCTCCATACAACGACCGTCGTAACTCATGCGAGAATGTGGTTAAGCACATTGCTGCCAAGCACCCAGAGGCTAAGTTCGAGACTCTCCGCGATTGCACATGGGAGCAGCTGGAGGAAGTTCGCACTGAGGTTGGCGAAGAGGATTACAGCCGCGCTCACTTCGTATTGGGCGAGAAGGACCGCGTATTGGCAGTCTGCGATGCTCTTGTGAAGGGTGACTACGAGACAGTAGGTCAGAAGATGTACGAGACTCACCACGGTTTGAGCAAGGAATATGAGGTAAGCTGCGAGGAACTCGACTTCTTGAACGATGTTGCCAAGGAGAACGGTGTTACTGGTAGCCGTATCATGGGTGGTGGCTTCGGTGGCTGCACCATCAACTTGGTAAAGGACGACATCTACGACAAGTTTGTTGAGGATGTTACCGCTAAGTTCACAGCTAAGTATGGTCACGCTCCTGAGATTTACCCAGTGGTTATCTCTGAGGGTTCTCACAAGGTTTGCTAATATTCATTATTAATATATATAAAGGAACTGCAGTTGACATTTGCCGACTGCAGTTTTTTTTATGTTCTTTCTTTAACCCAAAAGAATGCCGAAAAAACATGGAAAATTGAGGTAAATACGCCCGAAACAGGGCAATTATATGCAAATAGTGTTAAAATCACACTTTAGAATGAAAAAAGTTAGGGAAAACGCTTGCTAATTCGAAATAAAATTGTAATTTTACACCCAAAATTAATAAACGATATAAAACAACCTAAAAATGAGTAACGCAAAGAACCTCTTTATGGGAGTTGGTTTCGCGGCAATCGCTACCCTCTCAGCTTGTTCTTCAAGCAGCAATGCTAGTCTTACACAGTCAGGCTTGAATCCAGCAGACTTCGATTCTACTGTTTTGGGCAAGAAGACTGAGTTAGTAACCCTCAAGAATGCCAGTGGCATGGAAGTGTGCCTCACCAACTATGGTGGCCGTGTAGTTTCCATATCAGTTCCTGACAAGGATGGCAAACCTACAGATGTAGTATTGGGTTATGATAACATCCATCAGTATGCAGATACGCTCAACTCTCCATCTGATTACGGATCTTCAGTAGGTCGTTACGCCAACCGTATCAAGGATTCAAAGTTGACTATTGCTGGCAAGACTTACAATCTGAAGCCAAACGATAATGGCAACTGCCTCCATGGCGGTGGTGCTACCGGTTGGTTGAATCAGGTTTATGATATTACAGAGAAGAATGATTCTTCTGTAACCTTCACTATCCAGGCAAAGGATGGCGAGAATGGTTTCCCTGGTAATGTGACAGCTACTGCTAAATATACAGTGAAGAGTGATAATACACTCGATATCGAATTTGGTGCAACAACAGATAAGGAAACTGTTGTCAACATGACCAACCATAGCTACTTCAATCTGAATGGCGATCCTTCTAAGGAAGGTTTCGACCAGGTGATGTACATCAATGCAGATAAGTTCACACCAGCTGATAGCCTGTACATTCCAACAGGTGAAATCAAGAGCGTAGAGGGAACTCCAATGGATTTCCGCACTCCTACAGAGATTGGCAAGAAGGTGGATTACAGCTTCGACCAGATCAAGAACGCTACTGGTTACGACCACAACTGGTGTCTGAATACATATAAGGATGGCAAGGGCGATGACAAGACAGTATGCGCTAGCCTCTATTCTCCAAAGAGCGGCATCCTGCTCGAGGTATTCACCAACGAGCCAGGTATTCAGGTTTACACTGGTAACTTCCAGGGCACAGGCATTGCCTGCAAGCATGGAATCAAGTATCCAAAGCACGTGAGCGTCTGCTTCGAGAGCCAGAAGTATCCTGATTCTCCAACCAAGATTGCCCAGGGCGTAAAGGGCTGGACAGATGCAACTTTGAAGCCTGGAGAGAAGTATTACTCTCACCTCGCTTACAAGTTTAGCGTTAAGAAGTAAGGAAGGCATCCAATAAAAGAAAGAATAAACAAATAATAAATAAAAACAATCTTATAGTAATTATGAATTGGAATTCAACAGAATTCGTATGGCTTGATTGGACAGTGCTCGCCATTGGTGTAATCGGCGTAATCTGGGCTGTCTGGCATGCGATTGTGAAAGACAGAAAGGCTCAGAAGGGCGAAGACTCTTCTGCTTACCTCTTCGGTAAGGGCGAGCCATGGTATGTAATCGGTATGGCTATCTTCGCAGCCAACATCGGTTCAGAGCACCTCGTGGGTCTTGCTGGTACTGGCGCCAAGAGCGGTGTAGGTATGGCTCACTGGGAGATGCAGGGTTGGATGATCCTCATCCTCGGTTGGTTGTTCGTACCTTTCTATCAGTTGCTCATCAACAAGATGGGTAAGATCATCACCATGCCAGACTTCCTGAAGTTCCGCTACACTCAGCGCACAGGTTCATGGCTCTCTATCATCACACTCGTAGCTTACATCCTCACCAAGGTGAGCGTTACTGCTCTTACAGGTGGAATTTTCTTCGAGTATCTCTGGGGCTTGAACTTCTGGGTAGGTGCCATCGGTTTGATCATCCTCACCACCATCTTCACCGTATTCGGCGGTATGAAGGGTGTAATGACCTTGTCAACCATCCAGACTCCTATCCTCGTCATCGGTTCATTCCTCGTGCTCTTCCTCGGTCTCTCTACCCTCGGTGGTGGCAGCATCTCTGCAGGTTGGGCTGATATGATGGACTACTGCGGCAAGTTGAACAACGGCTATGGTACAACCCACATGTTCCACTGGGAGGCAGGTGACTCTATGTATCAGGAGTATCCTGGTTTCGTAGTATTCATCGGTGCAACCATCATCGGTTTCTGGTACTGGTGTACTGACCAGCACATCGTTCAGCGTGTATTGGGTCAGGTTCCTGGCGAGAGCAACGTAGAGGTTATGAAGCGTGCCCGCCGCGGTACTATCGCAGCCGGTTTCTTCAAGGTACTCCCTTGCTTCATGTTCCTCATTCCAGGTATGATTGCAGCAGCCTTGGCTCAGAAGGGCGCTATCCAGATGAACGAGACTGATGCAGCCTTTGCCATCATGGTAAAGACCGTACTTCCTGCAGGTATCAAGGGTATCGTAACCATCGGTTTCATCTGCGCACTAGTTGCTTCATTGGCAGCATTCTTCAACAGCTGTGCTACCCTCTTCACCGAGGACTTCTACAAGCCATTGAAGAAGGGCATGTCTGAGGCTCACTACGTACTCGTTGGCCGTATCGCTACCGTAGTAGTTGTAGTTCTCGGTTTCGCATGGTTGCCAATCATGATGAAGATGGATACCCTTTACAACTACCTCCAGGGAATCCAGTCACTCCTGGCTCCAGCCATGGTAGCCGTATTTGCAATGGGTATCTTCTTTAAGAAGATTACTCCAAAGGCAGGTGAATACACCATGATTACCGGTTTCCTCATCGGTATGCTCCGCCTCGTTACCAACGTCATCACTGATACAGGTAAGGCTACAATGGATGGTGCATTCTGGGATTACACCGCATGGTTCTGGCAGACCAACTGGCTCGTATTCGAGTGCTGGTTGCTCGTATTCCTCATCATCTTCATGGTAGTAGTAAGCTGCTTCACTCCAGCTCCAAGCAAGGAGCAGGTAGAGGCAATCACCTTCACATCAGACTTCAAGAAGTCTATCCGTGAGAGCTGGGGTGCCTTCGATATCATTGGTACACTCGTAGTAATCGGTCTCTGCGCTGCATTCTACGCATACTTCTGGTAAAACATAAAACAAAGTTTGGAGTTAGAAGTTAGGAGTTAGGATTTTCCTTTAGTGTAATCTACAAATATAGTGCAATCTGCATATATTGAATCATGTAATCAACATGTGGATTTGCCTATATCCAACCATCCTTTCTTCTGCTTCTGGCTCCCAGCTTTCTTCCAACAAGATGCAAAGCTTCCGAAAGGGAGCAACCTAAGGAAACAAGTATAAACAATAAATCAATTCTTAGAATCTTAACATTCAAATCAACACAACCATGACACAGTTTTATAACGAATACTCCAAGGTTTTGGTATCCGTGGATTGTATCATCTTCGGATTCAACGGCAGTAGCCTTCAGGTACTGATAGGCAAACGAAAGATGGATCCAGGACGTGGCGAATGGTCACTCTATGGTGGCTTCGTTGGCGCAAAGGAAAACCTCGAAGATGCAGCCAACCGAGTTATCTACGAACTTACAGGAATGCAAAACCTCTATATCAGACAGGTGGGAGCATTTGGCCGCATTGACCGTGACCCGGGAGAACGAGTTATCTCAATCGCCTACTGTGCCCTCATCAATGTAGTAGACTACGATGATAGTCTCCGCATCGAACATGGATTGGAATGGGTAAGTCTGAACGAACTTCCAGAACTCTATTCCGACCACAGAACCATGATTCACGATGCCATCTGTCAGATTCGCCGTCGCATCAATCATGAACCGCTGAGTTTCAAACTCCTCCCCGACCTCTTCACGCTGACACAGCTTCAGCACGTGTTCGAGGCAGTAATGGGAGAAGAGATTGACAAGCGCAACTTCCGCAAGCGCGTGAAGGAAATTGACTTCATCGAGAAGACCGAACTGATTGATAAAGTCAATTCAAAACGAGGTGCCGCCCTCTATCGCTTCAACAAGAAGGCTTATGAGGAAGACCCATCGTTCAACTTGAAATAGAATATAGACAGCTCTCTGAAACAGAGCACAATATAACTCTTTGAAATAGAATATTCAACTCAAACTAAATATATTATGTTAGAAGAATTAAAAGAAAAAGTGTTCAAGGCAAACCTTGACCTCGTAAAGCACAACCTCGTGCTCTTTACATGGGGAAACGTGAGTGGCATCGACCGTGAGAAGGGTCTTGTTGTCATCAAGCCATCAGGCGTTGACTATGACACCATGAAGGCTAGCGACATGGTAGTAGTTGACTTGGAAACCGGCAAGGTGGTTGAAGGCGACTTGAATCCATCTTCAGATACCCCTACCCATCTGGTACTCTACCGTGCATTCCCTGAGCTGGGCGGTGTGGTTCATACTCACTCTACTTATGCCACAGCATGGGCTCAGGCAGGTATGGACATCCCTAACATCGGTACTACTCATGCAGATTATTTCCACGATTGCATCCCTTGCACTGATGCAATGACAGAGGATATGATGGCTGAGTATGAATACAATACAGGTGTGGTAATCGTTGATCGCTTCAAGAAGGACAACATCAACCCAGTTCACACTCCAGGCGTATTGGTTAAGAACCACGGTCCTTTTACATGGGGTAAAGATGCAGACCAGGCAGTTTATCACGCAGTGGTAGCTGAGCAGGTGGCTAAAATGGCGTTCATCTCTTTCAGCGTGAATCCAAACACCACGATGAACCCATTGCTCGTAGAAAAGCACTTCAACCGTAAGCACGGTCCTAACGCTTACTACGGACAGAAGAAAAAGCACTAATCTCTGAACGAGATGGATGCTGACAGAAGAAAAAGTAATAAAAAAAATAACAATAACAATATTTAAAACAACAAACAATCATGATTAAGGCATTTGAGAATTTAGAAGTATGGTTTGTAACTGGTGCACAGCTTCTTTACGGAGGCGAGACAGTTAAGATAGTAGATGGTCACTCAAAGGACATGGTAGATGGCCTGAACAACAGTGGCATCATCCCTATCAAGGTGGTTTACAAAGGCACAGCTAACTCTTCTGCAGAGGTAGAGGCTGTGATGAAGGCTGCCAACAACGACGCTAAGTGCGTAGGTATCATCACATGGATGCACACCTTCTCACCAGCTAAGATGTGGATCAAGGGTCTGCAGGCACTCGAAAAGCCTCTCCTCCACTTCCATACACAGTATAACGCAGAACTCCCTTGGGATTCTATCGACATGGACTTCATGAACCTCAACCAGTCAGCTCACGGCGACATCGAGTTCGGTCACATCTGCACCCGTATGCGCATCCCTAGAAAGGTAGTTGTAGGTTACTGGAAGAGCGAAGAGGCTCAGAAGCAGATTGCAACATGGGCTCGCGTAGCTGCAGGTGTTGCTGATGCTCACAACGTACGCTGCTTGATGTTCGGTATGAACATGAACAACGTAGCCGTAACAGATGGCGACCGCGTAGAGTTCGAGCAGCGCTTGGGTTACCATGTAGATTACTACCCAGTATCTTCACTCATGGAGTACTACAAGAAGGTAACTGATGCAGAAGCTGATGCTCTCGTTGAGGAGTACAAGAAGGAGTACACCATCAAGATTGATGAGTCTGGCGAGGAAGTATATTGGGAGAAGGTGAAGAACGCAGCTAAGGCTGAGATCGCTCTCCGTCGCGTATTGAAGGATGAGAACGCAGTAGCATTCACAACCAACTTCGATGACCTCGGCGATGCAGACATCGACGATCCAAACTTCTGCGGTTTCGACCAGATTCCTGGTTTGGCTTCACAGCGCCTGATGGCAGAAGGTTATGGTTTCGGTGCTGAGGGTGACTGGAAGACAGCTTGCCTCTACCGCACACTCTGGGTAATGAACCAGGGCTTGGAGAAGGGTTGCTCATTCCTCGAGGACTACACACTCAACTTCGCTGCCGACCGCACATCTAGCCTCCAGAGCCACATGCTCGAGGTTTGCCCATTGATCGCAACAGACAAACCAAAGCTCGAGGTTCACTTCCTCGGCATCGGTATCCGCAAGCAGCAGACTGCCCGTTTGGTATTCACATCTAAGACAGGTAAGGGTGTTAAGGCAACAGTAGTTGACCTCGGCAACCGTTTCCGTCTCATCGCAAGTGAGGTAGAGTGCATCGAGCCAAAGGCAATGCCTAAGCTCCCTGTAGCTTCAGCTCTCTGGGTTCCACAGCCAACCTTCGAGATTGGTGCAGGTGCTTGGATCCTCGCTGGTGGTACTCACCACAGTGCATTCTCTTACGATATCACTGCTGAGTACTGGGAAGACTTCTGCGAGATTCTCGGTATTGAGTTCGTCAACATCGACAAGAACACAACTATCAGCAGCTTCAAGCAGCAGCTCCGCAACAACGAGATTTATTACATGCTCAACAAGGCATTGCGATAATTAAAGTAAAGAGTTAAGAACAAAGGGAAAAGAGAGTTGAAATTCAACACTTTACCCTTTGTTCTTTACATTAAGCATTTAAAAGAAATGAGCGCAAAAACTATTATAGAATCAGGTAAGGCCATTCTCGGTATCGAGTTTGGTTCTACCCGAATCAAGGCTGTCTTGATTGACACCGACAACAACCCTATCGCACAGGGTAGCTTTGAGTGGGAAAACCAGTTGGTTGATGGTCTCTGGACTTACAGCATCGACACAATCTGGAAAGGTTTGCAGGATTGTTATGCCGACCTCCGCAAGAACGTGAAGGCTGAGTACGACTGCGAAATCAAGCAGTTGGCTGCCATCGGTATTTCTGCGATGATGCACGGCTACATGGCTTTCGGTAAGGATGAGAACATTCTCGTTCCTTTCCGCACATGGCGTAACACCAATACAGCCAAGGCTGCAGCTGAACTTTCAGAGCTCTTCCACTTCAACATCCCATTGCGTTGGAGTATCTCTCACGTATATCAGGCTATCCTGAATGGTGAGGACCACATCAACAAGATTGACTTCCTTACCACTCTCGCCGGTTATATCCACTGGCAGCTCACAGGCAAGAAGGTTTTGGGCGTAGGCGATGCATCAGGTATGCTCCCTATCGACTCTAACACCAACAACTACGATGCAGAGATGGTAGCTAAGTTCGATAAGCTCATCGAGCCTAAGAACTTGGGCTGGAAGATTCTCGACATTCTCCCTAAGGTATTGAACGCAGGCGAAGATGCTGGCGTATTGACCGAGGAAGGTGCCAAGAAACTCGACCCATCAGGCACACTCCAGGCTGGTACACCTCTCTGTCCTCCAGAGGGTGATGCAGGTACAGGTATGGTAGCTACCAACGCTGTTCGTCAGCGCACTGGTAACGTAAGTGCAGGTACTTCTTCTTTCTCTATGATTGTATTGGAGAAAGCCTTGAGCAAACCTTACGAAGTAATTGATATGGTAACAACTCCAGATGGTAGTCCTGTAGCCATGGTTCACTGCAACAACTGTACTTCCGACCTCAATGCATGGGTAGGTTTGTTCAAGCAGTATCAGGAGTTGCTCGGTGTTCCTGTAGATATGAACGAGGTATTCGGCAAGCTCTACAACCACGCTCTTGAAGGCGATGCTGATTGCGGTGGCTTGATTGCTTACAACTATATCTCTGGTGAGCCTGTAACAGGTCTTGCAGAAGGTCGCCCTATGTTCGTACGTTCTGCCAACGACCACTTCAACCTTGCCAACTTCATGCGTGCCAACCTCTATGCTTCAGTAGCTGTATTGAAGATTGGTAACGATGTATTGTTCAAGGACGAGAAGGTACAGGTAGATCGCATCACAGGTCATGGCGGTTTGTTCAAGACCAAGGGTGTAGGTCAGCGTATCCTCGCTGCAGCCATCAACTCCCCTATCTCTGTGATGGAGACAGCAGGCGAAGGTGGTGCCTGGGGTATCGCCCTGCTCGCAGGTTATCTCGTAAACAATGCTGAGAAACTGAGCCTGGCTGATTACCTCGACAAAAAGGTGTTCGCAGGCAATACTGGTGTAGAAATTGCACCTACAGCAGAAGACGTTGCAGGTTTCGATAAGTACATCGAAACTTATAAGGCAGGCTTGGCCATTGAACAGGCAGCCGTAGCAAACAAAAAATAATCTAATAAAAATAAGTATGTTTGTGGGGGAATTTTCCCTCACAAACGTATTATAAATAAAATATATCAATTCAACCCTTTTATAAACAAAGACAAAAACTTACATAAGACATGAACAGACTTTTCGCTACTGCTCTCTTATCTGCAACTGTAGCCTTCTCAGCACAGGCTCAGGATGTGACAGGCACAATCCATGCGAACCAAGGTACGCAGAAGATTAATCGAGAAATCTATGGTCAGTTTGCCGAACACCTCGGAAGCTGCATCTATGGTGGTCTCTGGGTGGGTCCGGATTCCAACATCCCTAATACCCAGGGTTATCGCAACGACGTGCTCCAAGCCCTCAAGGACCTCAAGGTTCCTGTATTAAGATGGCCAGGAGGATGCTTCGCTGATGAATATCACTGGATGGATGGTATCGGTCCGCGCGAGAAGCGCCCTAAGATGCAGAACAACAACTGGGGTGGCACCATCGAGGACAACTCCTTCGGTACTCATGAATTTCTGAATCTCTGCGAGATGCTGGGCTGCGAGCCTTACATCAGCGGTAACGTGGGTTCAGGCACAGTAGAGGAGTTGGCTAAATGGGTAGAGTATATGACCAGCGACGGCGATACTCCTATGGCTAAGCTCCGCCGACAGAATGGTCGCGATAAGGCCTGGAAGGTGAAATACCTCGGTGTGGGTAACGAGAGTTGGGGATGTGGTGGAAACATGCGTCCAGAGTACTATTCTGATCTCTATCGCCGCTACTCTGTATATTGCCGTAACTACGATGGCAACGAGCTTTACAAGATTGCATCGGGAGCCAGTGACTACGATTACAACTGGACCAAGGTATTGATGGACCGTGTAGGTCATCGTGCCAACGGAATATCCTTACATTATTATACGGTAACCGGCTGGAACGGCAGCAAGGGTTCTGCCACCAAGTTCAGCAACGACGACTACTACTGGACCATGGGCAAATGCCTCGGAATTGAGGATGTCATCAAGAAGCATGAAGCTATCATGGATAAGGCAGACCCAAAGAAGCAGATTGGTCTGCTCGTAGACGAATGGGGAACCTGGTGGGATGAGGAGCCAGGCACCATCAAGGGCCACCTCTATCAGCAGAACTGCATGCGCGATGCCTTCGTTGCCGCTCTCTCACTGAATGTGTTCCATCGCCACGCCGACCGTGTGAAGATGGCCAACATCGCACAGGTGGTCAACGTGCTCCAGTCTATGATTCTCACAGACACCAAGGGCACCGGTCACATGGTATTGACCCCAACCTACCACGTATTCAATATGTATAAGGATTTCCAGGGAGCCACTTATCTTCCTATGGACGTGAAGTGCGACTCGATTGATGTACGTGGCGACCAACACGCAAAAGACGGCAGAAAGATTCCTCTGGTTTCAACTTCAGCAGCCAAGAAGACAGATGGCACCGTGGTTGTATCACTCGCCAATGTAAGTCTCGACAAGGCACAGGAGGTAGAGTTCAACCTCGATGGTCTGAAGGCTCCAAAGGCAGTGGCAGGCCAGATTCTTACCTGCAAGAAGGTGAGCGATTTCAACGATTTCGAGCACCCTGAGGTAGTGAAGCCAGCTACCTTCAAGGATGCGAAATTGAAGAAAAACACCTTGAAAGTGAAAATTCCTGCAAAATCTATCGTAGTTTTGAAAATAAAGTAGTATATTTGTAGGGTAATTCAATCAATTCATCAGCCCTTTCTTGGTTAAGGGGCTGATGAACAAACAGTTCCGTAAATCCATTGCACCAAGGAATGAGATGGCAGGAATGTTTCAGCAGAAATCAGTAGAAAATCTATAACAATAATAAAAACATTATATTATGATGAACGACATTAAAGTAATGAATCATGCAGCAGATAACATCCGTATCCTGGCTGCTTCAATGGTAGAAAAGGCAAACTCTGGTCATCCAGGTGGTGCCATGGGTGGTTCTGATTTCATCAACGTGCTCTTCGCTGAGTACTTGGTTTATGATCCAGCTGACCCAACATGGACGGGACGTGACCGCTTCTTCCTCGACCCAGGTCACATGAGCCCAATGCTCTATGCTGGTTTGGCTTTGCGTGGTTTCTTCTCAATGGAAGACCTCAAGCAGTTCCGCCAGTGGGGTTCTGTAACTCCTGGTCACCCAGAGCTCGACCTTCAGCGTGGTATCGAGAACTCATCTGGTCCTCTCGGTCAGGGTCATGCCCTCGCAGCTGGTGCAGCTGTTGCAGAGAAGTTCCTCGAGGCTCGTCTGGGTTCAACCATGATGCAGCACAAGATCTACGCATACATCTCTGATGGTGCTGTAGAGGAAGAGATTTCTCAGGGTGTTGGTCGTATCGCCGGTAACCTCGGTTTGAACAACCTCATCATGTTCTACGATTCTAACGACATCCAGCTCTCTACAGAGTGTGGCGTTGTAATGAACGAGGATACAGAGATGAAGTACAAGGCTTGGGGCTGGAATGTCATCAAGATCAACGGTAACGACGTAGCTCAGATTCGTGAGGCTCTCGATGCTGCCCAGAAGGAGCAGGACCGCCCTACCCTCATCATCGGTAAGACCGTAATGGGTAAGGGTGCTCTCCGCGCAGACGGCACAAGCTACGAGGCTTGCATCAATACTCACGGTGCTCCTCTCGGTGGCGACGCATACGTAAATACAATCAAGCACCTCGGTGGTGATCCAGAGAATGCATTCGTTATCTTCGACGATGTAAAGGAAATCTACGCTAAGCGTGCTGAGGAGTTGAAGAAAATCGTTGCAGAGCGCAAGGCTGCAGAGGCTGAGTGGCGCAAGGCTAACCCAGAGAAGGCTGCCCAGATGGATGAGTGGTTCAGCGGCAAGGCTCCTAAGGTAGATTGGAGCAAGGTTGAGCAGAAGGCTGGTTCAGCTACACGTGCAGCATCTGCTGCTTGTCTCGGTGTTTTGGCAGAGCAGGTTCCTAACATGATCTGTGCTTCTGCTGACCTTTCTAACTCAGATAAAACAGATGGTTTCTTGAAGAAGACCAAGAGCATCGTTCGCGGTGATTTCTCTGGTGCATTCTTCCAGGCTGGTGTTGCAGAGTTGACTATGGCTGATATGTGTATCGGTATGATGCTCCACGGTGGTGTGGTTGCAGCAATGGGTACATTCTTCGTATTCTCTGATTATATGAAGCCAGCTGTTCGTCTCGCTGCCCTGATGCAGGTTCCAGTTAAGTTCATCTGGACTCACGATGCATTCCGCGTTGGTGAGGATGGACCTACTCACGAGCCAGTTGAGCAGGAGGCACAGATCCGCTTGATGGAGAAGTTGAAGAACCATGCAGGTAAGGACAGCGTTCGCGTATTCCGCCCAGCTGATGCTGATGAGACTACAGTTTGCTGGAAGCTCGCTATGGAGAACGTTGATACTCCAACAGCTTTGATTTTCTCTCGTCAGGGCATCGCTAAGTTGCCAGAGGGAACAGATTACGAGCAGGCAGCTAAGGGTGCTTACATCGTAGCAGGCAGTGACGAGAATCCAGATGTTATCCTGGTAGCTAGCGGTTCAGAGGTTTCTACATTGGAGGCTGGTTGCGAAGCATTGCGTGCTGATGGCATCAAGGTTCGCGTGGTAAGTGCTCCATCAGAGGGCTTGTTCCGTGGTCAGAGCAAGGAATATCAGGAGAGCGTATTGCCAAAGAACGCTAAGATCTTCGGTATGACTGCCGGTCTTCCTGTAACACTCCAGGGTCTTGTAGGCGCTAATGGTAAGGTTTGGGGTATGGAGAGCTTCGGTTTCTCTGCTCCTTACAAGGTGCTCGATGAGAAGCTCGGCTACACAGGCGAGAACGTTTACAAGCAGGTAAAGGATTTCTTGGCTGAGGCTTAATTAGAATAATTCGTTAGGATTCACTTAAAAAACTTAAGTATTATGGAAGTAAAGACAGTTGGTATTGCATGTGACCATGCAGGTTTTCCATTGAAGCAGTTCGTATTGGAATATTTGGAGAAGAAGGGTTATCCTGTAAAGGATTACGGTACATACAGCGATGCAAGCGTTGACTATCCAGACTTCGGTCATGCTCTTGGCGAAGGCATTGAGAGCGGCGAGGTTTATCCAGGTATCGGCATTTGCGGAAGCGGCGAAGGTATCGCCATGACATTGAACAAGCATCAGGGTGTACGTGCCGGTTTGGCATGGTGCAAGGAGATTGCTCATCTCGTTCGTCAGCACAACGATGCCAACGTATTGGTACTTCCTGGCCGTTTCATTGACAACAAGACTGCCGAGGCTATCCTCGACGAGTTCTTTACCACTACTTTCGAGGGTGGTCGTCATGAACGTCGCGTTAAGAAGATTCCTGTTCAGCAGTAATTGTGTTGAACTGAATATAGCCAAAGCCCCCATCCCGCTTGAAAAAACAGGCTGGGGGCTTTTTTTATTTAGTCTTAAGGCAAAAAATATTTTCCCTTAAGGCTAAATATTTTTTGCCTTAAGGGAAATCTTTTCCTTCAAAATCAACTTCTTTATTTTGTTTTACTTGACTTCTTTTTCAATTCCAATTTCGGAATCTTTACTTTCTGACCAGCTTTCAACTTGCCGGAACCATTGAGAGCCTCAACATAACACTCCATGCCCGGACCGAAATAACGCTTGCTGATAGCTTCTATGGTCTGACCCTCTCGGGCTGTAACCACCTCGGCTACACCCACGATGCGATAAGCACCTGTGCGGACACGGACATCCTGGTCATACTTGGCAGATGCGTGAGCAGTAGCATTTTCGGTTTGATGCTTCTTTGCCTCTGCTAACTTCTTGGCCTCAGTCTGCTTATTTAGTTCTGCCAGTTTTTTAGCCTCAGCATCTTTCTGCTGCTTAGCAGCAAGAAGAGAGTCCTTCTTATCTACCTGCTTACCATCAGCCTCAGCCATTTTCACAGCTTCGCTTGCCTGCACCATTCGGATACTGTCTTCTATCGCCTTCTTTCGCAAAATTTCTTCCTGCGAAAGAGAAGCCGGAGTTGATTTAGCAGCCTTGTTGTCCTGATGGAAGTTATCCAGTTGAAGGGCTAGATGGTCGCATTGCGCTGCCATCTTACCATAATTAAAGGCAAACCAACCGATGCCGCCAATCAAAGCTACGATGATGAAACAAGCAACTACTACCAGATAACGAGGAATCACTACACCCTTTTTGGTGGATTCAAAAGTATCGTAAGACTCTGAGTTTTCTGATGTTTCTGAATCTGAAGTAGAAGCAGCTTCAACTAAAGGTTCAGAATCAGATGCTGATTTTAGCTTTGACTCAGGTTCAAGTTCAGGTGTAGGCTCAGGTTCAAGCTCAGGTGTAGGCTCAGGTTCAAGCTCTGACTCTGGATCTGGTTCAAACTCAGATTCAGATAAAGAATCAGATACAGGCTCTGGTTCAGGTTCTGATTCTCTCAAATCTGCCGGTTCTTCCTGATTTTCCGATTCATTCTGAACTTCTTCCTGCTCACCAGCCTCATCCTTCATTTCCTTAACCGACTTTTCTACAATGGTTTCTGTTATGATTTCAGGAGAGGTATCATAGTGAGATTCAGATTCGCCTATTACAACTACTTCATCGCTTACGGATGGAGTGTCTGTTTCCTCCAGGAAATCAATCACATCTGAAGTTTCTGAAGTATCAGATATTTCAGAAATATCAGTTGCTTCTGAAGTATCATCTGATGCTTCAGAACCATCCAAAGGTTCAGGAATCTCCTCTGCCTCATTCATCTGCCGGTTCTCAGCCAGCAGTTCTTCTGCCTCAAACTTCCTGTCGATTTCATCAAACTCTACCCCGTCGTTCACCACCACCGTCTCAAACTGGGCAAACGGCTTGTTGATGATTTCCTTGAGAATCGTATCCGGGGTAAAGGAGATTTTATCTCTTCCCTCGATGACGATGCGCTCGCCAGTGTTGACATCCACGCTCTCCCGATCCTTCACCGAAGTAACCTTGAAGGTTCCAAGCCATTTCATCTTTACCTGCTTGTCAGCCTGGAGCCCTTCATTAGCTACATCAAACATCTTTCTGATGAACAACTCGGCATCCTGCTGACTAATACCAGTTTTCTCAGCCAGCTTCTGTGCCAATACAGTCAAACTGTTCTTACTCATAAGCTTCTCCTCCATTCTTTAGCTTTTCCTTGACGGCAGCAACAGGACGAAAGCCGAGCACCAGTTTAGGCGGAACCAACTGTCGCTTCCTGGTGGTAGGATTCACCACCACGCGCTCTAGGCGCTTCTTCACCTCGAACGTACCAAAGTTGGGGATGGAGACCATTTCCCCTTCCTCAAATTCAGCAATCATGGCGTCTATCACCTTGCGCACCATCTTCTGGGTGTCGTCTTGCGAATAACCCGTCTGCTGAGCCAGTTCTGCTATATAGTCCTTATTGTTCATCTTCTGATTCTTTAATTATAATTCTATCTCACTACTTCGCCATACAGGTCGAACTCCTCGCTGCTTGTCATCTTTACCTTGTAGAAACTGCCCACACGCAAGCGTTGGTCTGTAACCTTGATAAGCACCTCAGGGTCAACCTCTGGCGAACAGAACTCCGTTCTGCCGATATAGTAATCTCCTTCCTTGCGGTCGATAACCACCGGCATCGTGAGTCCCACCTTGCCTGCCTCAACCTCGGCACTGATGTCCTGCTGCAGAATCATCAGTTCGTCAAGACGGCGCTGCTTCACATCGGCAGGAACATCATCCTCGTAGTTCTTGGCACTGTAGGTTCCCTCCTCCTCAGAATAGGCGAAGGCACCCATGCGCTCGAAACGCTGTTCACGCACAAAGTCGAGCAACTCGTGGAAATCCTCCTCGGTCTCGCCTGGGAAACCTACCATCAGCGTGGTGCGGATATGGATGCCCGGCACGCGGTTGCGGATGACGGTGAGCAGGTCGAGCGTCTCCTGCTTGGTTACGTGGCGATGCATGCGAGTGAGCATGTGGTCGCTGATGTGCTGCAGGGCGATATCGAGATACTTGCATACGTTTGGCTTCTCGCGCATCACATCGAGCAGATCGAGCGGGAACTGGTTTGGATAAGCGTAATGCAGACGAATCCACTTAACGCCAGGGATATCGGCCATCTCGCTGATGAGTTCGGTGATATGATGCTTGCCATCGATATCCATGCCGTAGTAGGTAAGTTCCTGAGCGATGATCTGGAATTCCTTCACGCCGTCGGCTACCAGTTCGCGCACCTCGTTGAGGATATCTTCCTTGGGACGGGAAACGTGCTTGCCCGTGATGAGCGGAATGGCACAATAGGCGCAGCGGCGGTCGCATCCCTCTGAAATCTTGATGTATGCATAGTGGTGAGGAGTGGTAAGATGGCGGCGCTCGTTGCAGGCAGGCACTTCGGCCTTACCCAGCTCCTTGAGCAGTTCCTTGTAGTTGAATTTGCCGTAGAACTTATCCACCTCAGGCATCTCAGCCTCCAATTCCTTCTGATAACGCTGCGAGAGGCAGCCCATCACATAGAGTTTGTTCAGGCGTCCCTCTTCCTTAGCCTGGATAAATTCGAGGATGGTGTCGATGCTTTCCTGCTTGGCATCCTCGATGAAGCCGCATGTGTTGATGACGGCTATCTCGCCCTGAGGGCGCTTTGAATCGTGTACACAATGGTAGCCGTTCGCCTCAAACTGCTTCATCAACAGCTCGCTGTCGACCAGGTTTTTGGAACAGCCCAAAGTTATGATATCAATTTGGTTCTTTTTCATTCACCTATACCTTATTATATATACTAATCTGATTCCCGTTTCTTTTCACATAAATTGCATCCGAAATCTACTTTGATTTCTTGAACAGGGAATCCACGAATTCCTTCTTGTTGAAGAGCTGCATGTCTTCCATGCCCTCACCCAATCCGATGTACTTCACTGGTACCTTGAGCTGGCCGGAGATTCCGATGACCACGCCGCCCTTGGCTGTGCCGTCGAGCTTGGTGATGGCAAGAGAAGTGATATTGGTAACGGCAGCAAACTGCTTGGCCTGCTCGAAGGCGTTCTGACCCGTACTGCCATCCAATACGAGCATCACCTCGTCTGGCGCCTCAGGCATCACCTTCTTCATCACCTCCTTAATCTTCTTCAGCTCGTTCATCAGGTTCACCTTGTTATGCAATCTTCCTGCAGTATCGATGAGCACCACGTCGGCACCATTTGCCTTGGCACTCTGCAGGGTGTCGAAAGCCACGCTTGCAGGGTCGGAACCCATCTGCTGCTTCACCACCGGTACACCCACACGGTCGCCCCAGATGGAAATCTGCTCCACGGCTGCGGCACGGAAGGTATCGGCAGCACCCAGATAAACCTTCTTGCCAGCCTTCTTAAACTGGTAGGCAAGCTTACCGATGGTAGTAGTCTTGCCTACTCCATTTACACCCACCACCAGGATAACGTATGGCTTGTGGTCAGAAGGCAAGTCCCAATTCTCATTGTCATCGCTATGGTTCTCTTCCAGGAGACTGGCGATTTCCTCTCTTAAGATTCTGTCGAGCTCTGAGGTAGAAACATACTTGTCGCGAGCCACGCGCTCCTCGATGCGATGAATAATCTTCACCGTAGTCTCTACGCCCACATCCGATGTGATGAGCACCTCTTCGAGGTCGTCGAGCACATCGTCATCTACGGTTGACTTACCAGCCACCGCACGAGCTAATTTGCTAAACACACTCTCCTTGGTTTTTTCAAGTCCTTTATCGAGAGTTTCTTTCTTTTTGTTGCTGAATAATCCGAATAATCCCATAATTATAGCTATATTTTTTGCAAAGATACAAAAAAAAACGAAAGCATCGGTACATTTTTTGGAAAAAACACAAAAAAAAGTACCGATGCATGCTATTTATTCCTTTATTGACTATTTTTACAGGCTATTATTGAGTGCCATTAAGGCAAGAACAGCCTCATTATATTCGTTGACCACCTCAGCCTGCTTCAACCGCATATCTATCGCCTCCTGCAAGGCGCTGGCGTATTCCACATAACTGATTTCACCATTCTCATACTCCAGGGTGCTGAGACGTTCTATGTCCTTCGCCTTCGCCATATTCTCGCCGCTGTAATACTCCATGCGCTGGCTGGCATTCTGCAGTCGGCGATATCCCTGCTGGTAGTCGCGCTCCTTCTCACGCTGCTCCTGCTGCATCGCCATCTGCGCCATCTCTCGGTCTTTCTGTGCTGCCTTCACCTTCGCCTTGGTGGCTCCGAAGAAGATAGGAACGCCCACGGTTACCTCGAAACCGAAGAAATTGCCCTCGGTGAAGCGTTGGCGGTTGATGTGATAAGGATCCCAGCTATCGATGAGGAGCTGCGAACGCAGGGCGAGCGAGAGCGATGGCGCATAGCCCGTCTTGGCACACTTCACTTCTTTGTCGAGTGCTGTGATGAGATCTTTCTGATATTGCGCATCGGCAGTCTGCTGATAGTTGAAGGCTGAATTCACTGGCGAACGCTGCGAGATGAGAAGATTCCCATCAGGCACCACGGGCGTAGTGGTGTTGAGCAGAGCCATCAGGGCAGTCTGCAGATTCTCTGCCTCATTCTTCATCTTCGTCATCTCCAGGCGGTTGTCGTTCCTCATGCGGTCGGCAGAGAGGAACTCCAGCTGTCTCGCCTCGCCTGCCTTATATCTCTTTCTGGCAACATCGCAATAGTGCCGGATGATGGAATCCTGCTGCTGCAGAATCTGAAGGCGATGGGTCAGATAGAGCATCGCATAGTAGGCACTGGCGATTTCGAGTCTGAGCTGCTGGGAGGTGACGTTCAACCGGCTTTTCTCTGCCTGGGTCTCTGCCTTCAACTGATTGCGACGGGCTGTATAGACCGTAGGAAACTCGATGCTCTGCGAGAAGGTGAGTCCGTTGTCTGTATCGCCGCTGGATGCCGGGTTCTGCGAGAAGGCGATTTCCGTCTTGTCCAGATTCCATGCCGTTGCCTGCATCACCTGAGCCTTTTCTATGGCTTTTCTGCCGGTCTGCAAGGCGATGTTCTGCTTATCAGCCAATTCGAAACACTGCTGCAAGGTCATCTTCTGACCCGGAATACTTGCATCAAAGCGTGATGCATCCGAGGCAGAAAGATGTGCTTCTTCCTTCTTTACTGAAAGATGTGCATCCGTCGCCAAAGGCATCAGCAGCATCCAGGATGCAAGCCATATGTGATTCTTCTTAAAAAACTTCTTCATATTATTCAATTCTAATGCTTGATATTCAAACAAGTTCAGTATCTGAAAATTCTAACGCCTGGTAAATGTCTTGTAGATGGCAGGGAGAACCAGCAGGGTGAGCAGGGTACTCGTGATAAGTCCGCCAATCACCACTGTGGCAAGTGGTCGCTGCACCTCGGCACCATCGCCCTGCGAGAGTGCCATCGGGAGGAATCCCATGGAAGCCACCAAAGCCGTCATCAGGACAGGACGCAGACGGAGCATGCAGCTATCGATGATGCGACGATGAATCATCTCACCCGCACTGGTTCCCGCTGTCAGTGGCAACCGGAGCTGTTCCTTCTGCATCTGGTTCATCTGACCGATGAGCACGATTCCGTTGAGCACCGCCACACCGAAGAGGGCGATGAAGCCCACACCTGCCGAAATACTGAAAGGCATTCCGCGGAGCCAAAGTGCCCACACACCGCCGATGGCAGCCAGAGGAATAGCCGAGAACACGAAGAGCGACTCTTTTACATTCTTCACCGTGGCATAGAGCAGCAGCAGGATGATGACCAGCGCTATCGGAATCACCAGCATCAGTCGGCGGCTGGCACTCTGCAGATTCTCAAACTCACCACCATAATTATAATAGTAGCCTTCTGGAAGTTTCAGCTTTTCGTCGAGAATCTTCTGGATATCCTCCACCGTGCTTTGCACATCACGCCCCTTCACATTGAAGCCCACGTAGATGCGTCGGGCACCATTTTCATGCGACACCTGTGCAGGAGCAGGCGAATTATCGATATCCGCTACTTGCGAAAGCGGAATATTCGTGCCATCCTTCAGCGGAATACTCAACTGTTCAAGCTGCTCTACATTGCGCTGCGAAGGATCCATGCGAAGCACGATATCAAATTTCCTGTCGCCCTCGTAGACGGAACCAGCCACAGCACCGGCAAAGGCAGTCTCCAGAATACTGCTGATATCATCCACGCTGATGCCGTAAGCCGCCATCTTCTCGTGGTTGTATCTTACCTGGATTTGAGGCAAGCCGGCAACTTCTTCTACAAAGATGCCACTCACGCCCGGCACACCTTCTATCATCTTCTTCACCTTTCCTGCCTGCTGGGTAAGCACATCGAGGTCGTCACCGAAAATCTTGATAGCCACATCCTGCTTGATACCCGTAAGCAACTCGTTGTTGCGCATCTGGATAGGCTGGGAAATCTCTGCCTCGAGACCTGGAATGGCGCTGAGGGTTTCCTCCATCTTCTCCATCAGTTCGGGAGTCGTCTTGGCAGAGGTCCATTCTGCCTTCGGTTTCAGGGCTATCATGATGTCGGCACGTTCCACAGGCATCGGGTCGGTAGGAATCTCGGCGCTTCCGATGCGGCTCACCACCTGCTTGATTTCAGGATATTCCTTCTTGAGCAGTTTTTCAGCCTTGCTGCAGCTCTCCACCATCTGCGAGAGCGACGTTCCCTGCGACATACTCATTTCCACAGCGAAATCGCCTTCTTCCAGACTCGGGATAAACTCGCCTCCCAGATACTTGAAGCCCACCACGCTGACGCAGAACAGAGCCACGGCTCCCGTGATGACATCCCTGTTGCGGGCAAGCACCCAATCGAGGATAGGACGATACCAGCCCTGCAACTTCTCTATCATCTTATCAGAGAAAGTCTTTCTGTTGTGCACCTTGCGGCTCAACAGGAGCGAACTTGCCATCGGCACATAGGTGAGCGACAGGATGAAGGCACCGAGGATGGCGAAGAACACGGTAAGCGCCATCGGACGGAACATCTTTCCCTCGATGCCCACCAGGGTCATCAGCGGAATGTATACAATCATGATGATGATTTCGCCGAAGGCTGCACTCTGGCGGATGCGGGAAGCCGAGAAGTGAACCTCCTCGTCCATCTGCTTCTGGGTCAGGGCGAAAGGAACCGCCTTTCCTTCCTTCTGGCATTGGGCAAGATAGGCAGCACGTACCTCGGGCTGCGAAAAATGTCCCGTATTAATATGTGTAACCACCGCCTCGACGATAATGACGGCGGAATCGACAATCATACCGAAGTCGATGGCTCCCAATGACATCAGGTTGCCATCGATGCCGAAGGTCTTCATCATGCCAAAGGCAAAGAGCATACTGAGCGGAATGACACTCGCCACCACCAGTCCTGCACGCCAGTTGCCCAGAAAGATGACAAGCACGAAGATAACGATGAGTCCACCTTCGATGAGGTTGCGGGCGATGGTGCCCTCTACTCTATCCACCAGGTTGGTACGGTCGATAAACGGTTCGATGACCACGCCTTCGGGCAGTGATTTCTGAATCTGGCTGATTCGCTCCTTCACGTATTTGATTACCTCCTGGAAGTTCTCGCCCTTGAGCATGATGGCAATACCTGCCACCACCTCGCCTTCACCATTGCGGGTAACGGCACCGAAACGGGTGGCATGGCCCAACTGAACCTTTGCCACATCGCCCACCTTAACAGATGTTCCATCCACCGTCTTCACCGTGATGTTGGCAACATCCTCCAGATTCTTCACCACACCGATGCCACGGATGTAATACTGATTGGAATTCTGCTCAATGTAGCTGCCGCCCGTATTGGCATTGTTGCGCTGCAAGGCATCAAATACCTCGCTTACGGAAACGCCGCTGGCGTTGAGCTGGTCGGTATTGATAGCCACCTCATACTGCTTGACATAACCGCCCCAACCGCTTACCTCGGCAACCCCCGGGGTTCCGGAAAGCTGTTTGCGCACAATCCAGTCCTGCATGGTTCTGAGCTGGGTGAGCGAGTATTTATGCTCGTATCCCTCCTTGGCACGAATGGTATAGTGGTAGATTTCGCCCAATCCGGTGGCGATAGGTCCCATCTCGGTTTCGGTATTCTTAGGCAGTTCTTTCTCCAACTGTTCCACCACCTGACTCACCTGCGAACGTGCCCAATAGATATCGGCGGCATCGTCGAAGACAAGCGTAATAACCGAGAGTCCGCTTCTTGAAATGCTTCGGCGTTCCTGGATGCGGGGGATATTGGCAAGTGCCATCTCTACAGGAGTGGTTACGTATTGCTCCACCTCCTGAGCTCCCAGCGAAGGAGCCTGCGTGATGACCTGCACCTGATTATCAGTAATATCCGGGGTGGAATCGAAGGGAAGATGCACTAGCGACCATACACCCCATATTGCCAGGGCTATAGAGAGTACTCCAATCACCAGTTTGTGGCGAATGGAATAAGTAATAAGTTTCTGAAACATAAGCTACCCTTTCTTAATGCGCATGCTCACCATGTTCGCCTGTAAGCGAAGCCAGATAATAAGCATTCTCGGTTACAATCTTCTTGCCGGCAGCTCCATCCTTGCCTTTGAGAAGATGGTCGCATAGCTTCACCTCTGTATATTTACCATCCGAAGCACCTGTGGTTACCTCATGGCGGGAGAAGCTATAGTTACCCTTGCTAGGAGCTCCATTGAGAGCGAAGACATACTGCTTTCCATCGCTGCTCACGATAGCCTGGGATGGCAAAGCGAGGCACTGCTGGCTGCCTGTAGCTATCTTTCCGCTTACATACATACCTGCGAAAAGCTTTCCGCCATGGGTGTTGCCAGATGAAGAATGCAGATAACTCTTCACACTTGCAGCATCCAATTTTACGTGAACAGCAACGGCTTTCGTATTATCGTTAAAGTATTGGTTCATGCCATAAACGGTTCCTGAAAGTTTTACGCCAGGCTGATTGGTCAGGTTCAGGATCACACGATTGCCCACCTTGATCTTCGCCAAATCCTTCTCGAAGACGTTGAGGTCGCATTCCACCGCCTGGGTGTTTCTAATCTTCATCAGAGGAGTCTGCATATCAGCATAACTGCCCAAACTGGCAGTCATCTCGCTCACGATGCCGGAGATAGGTGCACGCAGCGGGAATGCTGTGGTAAACTTGCCTTTGGCTACAGCGGCAGTAGAAATGCCCATCTGTGCCAACTGGCGACCAATGCCCAACATGTTGGCATGAGCCACATGATAATCCTTCTGGGCCTGCTGCAGGCTGCGCTTGATGCCGGCGCCATTATGAGCAAGCAGCTTCTGGCGCTCCATATCAATTCGGGCAAGTTCACACTCCTTGGCAGCCGAATAGTACTCACGCTGCAGACTCACCACATCGGTATTCTCAACAGTGGCAACCACCTGACCCTTGTGTACAAACTGTCCTTCCTTAACTGAAATGCTTTTCACGATGCCTCCCATGAGCGAAGCCACATCGCCCATTGCCTGTGCACGCAGTACGAGCGAACCCTTCGCATCAATGGTGGCATCCATCTCGCGCTCCACAGCCTCGCCCATCTTCAAATCCACGGTGCTGACCTGCTTGGCTGTCAACGGAATATGATCAAAATCTACTTCTTCGTGCTCATGTTCCTCATGCGCATGAGCCTCAGAACCGGTCTGTTTCGCAAAGAAAGCGAATCCAGCCCAGGCAATCGCCGTAACGGCGACTATTAAAATAATTCTTTTCATGTTTGTTTTTTTCTTCAATTTTATAATTCTACACTACAATTTCACACAACGGATCTTATCAAAAATCCGCTGGCAAAAGTACACAAAAATTCTTGCAACTCAGGTGCATTCGAATCTTCAAACCGATTTTTGCAACCAAGTGGCAAACTTGAATAAAATCATAAAATAGAAGGAGGTCCCCGCCTGCTATAGCCAGCCGACAGTTCCTCAGCAAGAGGAGAAGCTGCCACATGCTGCCATCTCACAGAAATGAGAGAGAGACGAGGGAGGATTAAAAGAGAAGAACAAGACAGGACTACAAACTGATGGCTCTCATCTACCAGCAACTTGCGGATGCCCTTCACTACCTTGGCATTGGTGACAAAGTGGTGCATCTGATGCACACGGCAGTTGCCACGGTCGGTATTCGAATCCTGGTCATGATGCTCAGTATGCTCATCGTTGATGTTGCCATCTTCCTGGCATTCTTCCTGAACCATACAGATACGGTCCATGTGGTGATGATGGCTCACCACCGTGGATAGCAACACCGTGATAGTGGCAATCCAAAGACTGAATATGTATAAGGTTCTCTTGTTCATTCCGCCTGCAAAGTTACGAGTTTTACGGAGAAAATCCAAAGAAATCATCAAAAAACGCGATATAATTTCTTAAAAAAAATAAAAGGTAGTACCCAAAAGCACGAAGACGAACGTTATTACTTTAAATTTTCGTAACTTTGCATCAAAATTACATTATGATAACATGAAAAAAGTATTATTAATTTTCCAACTACTCCTGGCAGTAGTATTGGCCAACGCTCAAATGCTGAACCCCGTGAAGGTGACCAGCACTTTGAAGACCAACGGGTCAGCGGAGGCAGAAATCGTATTTAGTTGTAAGATTCATCCAGGATGGCATGTCTATTCTACTGGCCTTGGTGCAGATGGTCCTATCTCCGCTAGTTTTAACGTCAACAAGATGGAAGGTGCTGAACCGGTTGGCAAGTTAAAGGCAAAGGGAAAAGAGATTTCCACCTTCGACCCGCTCTTCGAGATGAAGTTGCGCTACTTCGAAGGAAGTGCTACCTTTGTTCAGAAGATCAAGTTCACCAAGCCAACGTATGTCATTGATGCATACTTGGAATATGGTGCCTGCAGCGAGCAGAACTGTCTGCCACCAAGCGAGGCTAGCATCAAGAAGAGCGGCACTTCTCCTGCCGTAGATGGCAAGGAGGCTGCAAAAGAAAATGCTGCAGACGGCAACAAGGTTGACGCAGCAGCACTGGCTAAGGCACAGGCCGACTCCCTGGCAAATCTTGCCAATGCAGAGAAAGTGGACAGTACAGCCACTATCGACCCTGCCTTTTCTGTAGCCGTAGATAGCGATGATGCAAAGGCATGGTGGAAACCTGTGGTGAAGGAGTTGCAGGCATTCGGCGGCAACAACGATATCGCAAGCCACGGCATCCTATATATCTTCATCATCGGATTCGTAGGCGGTTTGCTCGCCCTCGTGATGCCTTGCATCTGGCCTATCATCCCAATGACTGTAAGCTTCTTCCTGAAACGTGCCAAGAACGACAAGAAGAAGGGTATCCGTGATGCTATTACCTACGGATTGAGCATCGTGATCATCTATCTGGTTCTCGGTCTTGCGGTAACAGCCATTGCAGGCCCTAGCACCCTGAATGCCTTGAGTACAAGTGCTGTTTTCAACATCATTCTCTTCCTGCTCCTGGCTATATTTGCATTCTCCTTCTTCGGATGGTTCGAAATCAAGTTGCCAGACAGTTGGGGAAATGCCGTAGACAGCAAGGCTTCCAGCACCACAGGTCTGATTTCCATCTTCCTGATGGCATTCACCCTCGTACTGGTCAGCTTCTCCTGCACCGCTCCTATCATCGGATTGCTGCTGGTTCAGACGGTAACATCCGGCGACTGGCTCGCTCCTACCGTGGGTATGTTTGGTTTCGCCCTGGCTCTCGCCCTTCCATTTACCCTCTTCGCCCTCTTCCCATCCTGGTTGAAGTCGGCTCCAAAGTCAGGTTCATGGATGGAGACCATCAAGATTGTGCTTGGTTTCATTGAGCTCGCCTTCTCTCTGAAGTTCCTGAGCGTTGCCGACCTGGCTTACGGCTGGCACATTATGGACCGCGAGGTATTCCTCTCACTCTGGATTGTCATCTTCGGTCTCTTGGGTCTCTATCTCATCGGTAAGCTCAAGTTCCAGGTAGATGCCATCGGTGGCGACATCAACAAGCCAATGCCAGTGGCTTGCATCATGCTGGGTCTCTGCTCTCTGGCATTCTCAGTATATATGATTCCAGGTCTCTGGGGTGCACCATGCAAGGCTGTCAGCGCTTTCGCTCCACCAATCAACACCCAGGATTTCAACCTCAACAACAAGACCGTGGAATCTGAGTACAAGGACTACGAGACGGGTATGGCCGCAGCCAAAGCAGCAGGCAAGCCTGTGCTCATCGACTTCACCGGTTTCGGTTGCGTGAACTGCCGCAAGATGGAGGCTTCCGTATGGACAGACCCATCTGTGGCTGACAAACTGACAAAAGACTACGTGCTCATTTCACTCTATGTAGACGACAAGACTCCATTGCCACAGCCAATGGAAGTAGAGTTTAACGGCGAGAAGCGCACCCTTCGCACCATCGGTGACAAGTGGAGCTACTTGCAGGCAAGCAAGTTTGGCGCCAATGCCCAGCCTTTCTACGTAGCAGTAGATAACGAAGGTAACCCTCTTACCGGTTCGTTCGGCTTCAAGGAAGACGTAAGTGCTTATCTCGATTTCCTGAACAAGGGTTTGGAACAGTATCGTAAATAATATTAAAACAAGCATATCGGAAGCGAGGATGGCATATTATTTGCTACCTCGCTTTCGTCATTTTTATCAGGAATTGACATGCAGTGAAAATATCAACTGCAGTGAAAATATCAACAAATAATATAAGTATGAACACAAAAGAAGTTCCAGTCCTGCTTTTGACAGGCTATCTGGGCAGCGGCAAGACAACCCTGCTCAACAAGATTTTGGCAAATAAGAAAGGTATCAAGTTCGCTGTCATCGTAAATGATATCGGCGAGGTAAACATTGATGCTGCACTGATAGAGAAAGGTGGCGTGGTAGGTCAGAAAGACGATTCGCTCGTTTCCCTGCAGAACGGTTGCATCTGCTGCACCCTGAAGATGGACCTCGTGGAGCAGTTGAAGGAAATCGTAGACATGAAGCGCTTCGACTATATCGTGATTGAGGCAAGCGGTATCTGCGAACCAGCTCCAATCGCGCAGACCATCTGCTCCATCCCATCTCTCGGTCCTCAATACATCAAGAACGGAATCCTGCGCCTCGACAGCATCGTTACCGTGGTAGATGCCCTCCGCATGAAGGATGAATTTGCCAATGGTTCCGACCTGATGAAGCAGGATATCGACGAGGAAGATTTGGCGTCACTCGTTATCCAGCAGATGGAGTTCTGCAACATCATCCTGCTGAACAAGGCGGCAGAAGTAGAGCCTAAGGAGTTGGAGCATCTGAAGCAGATTATCCGCGCCATCCAGCCTAAGGCAGAAATCTTTGAGTGCAACTACGGAGATGTAGACCTCGACCTCATCGTCAATACCCATAAGTTTGATTGGCAGACCGTAGCTACCTCTGCCGGCTGGATTCAGGAGATTGAGGCCGAAAGAAACGGTGAAAACGAAGAAGAAGAGGATGAGCACGAGCACCATCATCACGATGAAGACGAGCACGAGCATCATCACCATGATGAGCATGATGAACATGATGAACATGGACATCACCACCACCACCATCACGACCATGACCACGACCACGAAGGCGGCGAGGTGGAGGAATACGGCATCGGAACATTCGTTTATTATCGCCGCAAGCCATTCGACCTGTCACTCTTCGATGAGTTCGTAGCAAGAAAGTGGCCTCGCGACGTGGTTCGCGCCAAGGGTATCTGCTATTTCGCAGACGAACGCGACATGTGCTACGTATTTGAGCAGGCAGGACAGCAGAAGACCGTGAAGCAGGCAGGACAGTGGCTTGCCACCATGCCAGCCGACCAGCTTGCCGAACTCCGCAAGAACAATCCTCAGCTTGAAAAGGAATGGGATGAGGAGTATGGCGACCGCATGATCAAACTCGTCTTCATCGGTCAGCACATCAAGAAACAGAAGGATGCCATCATTGCAGAACTCGACAAATGTCTGGCACTCTAATGTACTTGAAGGGAAGATATGACCTTGAAGAAAGATGAATGAAAATGCAGAAAAAAGTCTATAAAACGAGACTTTTTCTTGACTTAAGATAGAAAACGGAGGAAAAATTGCAGTATTTTTGCAGTTTTTTCTCCGTTTATACTTTTAATTCGTTTTTTTTTGTTAAATTTGCACCCGATTAATAATAATTAGCGAATGTATAAAGAAATGAAGACCGATTTTCGACCTGCATATATCAAGGACTTTGAGGCTTGCTGGAATATCATCGACCAAGCTCGTCGCTCCATGATTGCCTCTGGCCGCCACCAATGGACCAGCGACTATCCTGCCGAACACGACATAAAAGAAGATATCAACAATGGCAATGCCTACGTACTCACTGTGGATGGCGAAATAGCCGTCTATGGAGCAGTCATTCTCAATGGAGAACCTCAGTACGATTTCATCGACGGCAAATGGCTTACCACTGGCGACTACTATGTAATTCATCGCTTCGCCACTCTCCCTAAATACCAACGAGAAGGATTCGCACGTATATTTATTAATAAGGTGAACAGTCTCTGCGAAGTAGAAAAGGTGCCAAGCATCAAGGTGGATACCAATTTCGACAACCTGCCGATGATTGGCCTGCTTTCAAGCATGGGATTCAGCATCTGCGGCAGAATCAACTATGGCAACCGCGGCATGCGCTTCGCTTTTGAGAAGCTTACCATACAACCGCAAATTTATTAAGACTCAATGGAAGATAAAATGATATTGATGAGAAGCTTGGTTGAACAACTCAACCAGGCTTCTGACGTTTATTATAACGGCAAAGGGGAACTGATGACCGACTATGAGTGGGACGCCAAGTTCGACCAACTCAAGAAACTGGAGGAGGAAACCGGCGAAGTGCTGCCCGACTCTCCTACCAACAAGGTTTCAGAAGACACCATCGTGGGCAAGAAGGAAGAACACGAATTTGCCGCCCTATCACTTGCCAAGACCAAACTGGTGAGCGATCTGGTGAAATGGGCTGAAGACCGCCCTATCTGGATTTCCTGGAAACTGGATGGTCTTACCCTTGTAGTAACCTACGACAACGGAAAGCTTTCGAAGATAGTAACCCGTGGCAACGGACATATCGGAACCAACATCACTCATCTGGCATCTGCCATCAGCGGTATTCCTAAAACCATCAAGGAGAAAGGCCATCTCGTGATTCGTGGCGAAGCCGTTATCTCGTATACCGACTTCGAACAGTTTATAATCGAGAGCGAAGGCGATTATGCCAACCCGAGAAACCTTGCTTCCGGTTCGCTGTCACTGAAGGACGCCGAGGAAGTAAAGCAGCGCCATATCCAATGGATTCCCTTCACCCTGGTTTACACCGAGCAGGAAATCAATTCGTGGGGAGAACGCATGCATATGCTGCAGGATTTAGGCTTCAAACCGGTGGAAAGAACCCGAATCGAACATCCTGACGAAGCAAGCATCCAGGCAGAAATCGACCGCTTCACCCAAAAGGTGACCGACAAGACCAACCCTTATCCTGTGGATGGACTCGTTATCTGCTACGATGATACAGCTTACGCAGCTACCGGTTCCGTAACCGGGCACCATGCCACAAGAGCTGGATACGCCTTCAAATGGCAGGATGAACATGCAGATACAGAACTGGACCACATAGAATGGTCGTGCGCAGCCAACACCATCACTCCGGTGGCAGTATTCAAACCGGTAGAACTGGAAGGAACCACCGTTAAGCGTGCCTCACTCTGCAACGTAAGCGAATGCGAACGACTGGGCATCGGCGGCAAGGGAAGCAAACTGCAGGTTATCAAGGCAAACAAGATTATCCCGAAGGTTATCAATGTAACGGAACAGATGGGCATCTTCGAGATTCCAACTGAATGCCCTGTCTGCCATGCCGAGGCTACCGTCAAGGAAAGCGAGAGCGGAACAAAGACCCTGCATTGCAGCAATCCTCACTGTGCAGCCAAGCAAATTAAGAAGTTTGCCAGATTCGTGAGCAAGGAAGGTCTCAATATAGAAGGAATCTCAGAACAGACCATCTGGAAGCTGGTAAATGAAGGACTGATCAGCGAATACGCTGACTTCTATCACCTCAACGACTATGCCTACGAGATAGCAGCCTGGGATGGTTTTGGAAAGAAGAGCGTTACCAACATGCTGGAAAGCGTAAGAAAGAGTCGCCAGACAGATGGCCGCCATCTGCTCTATGCCCTCAACATTCCTCTCTGCGGAGGCGATGTGGCAAAGAAACTCATCGAGCGTTATCCGGTAAAAGAACTGATAGAGACCGCCCGCCTCTGCATGTTTGACGATGAGTTTGCCAGCATCGACGGCATCGGACCAGAAAAGAGCGCCAAGTTCATTGGCTGGTTCAAGGACGACACCAACTTCGCCCATGTACAGAAATTGATGAAAGAGCTGGAAATCGTAGAACAGGAACCGGTAGAGAAAGGAAGCGCCTGCGACGGTCTGACCTTCGTTATAACCGGCGATGTACATCATTATAAGAACCGCAACGAGCTGAAGGCTTACATAGAGAGCCAAGGCGGCAAGGTGACGGGAAGCGTGAGCAAGAGTACTAATTTCCTGATTAACAACGATGCTGCCTCTCAAAGTTCCAAGAACAAGAAAGCACACGAACTCAACATTCCTATCATTACAGAAGATGAGTTCATCGAGAAATTCGGATAAAAAATCGAGAAATTCGGTTAAAAACAAGAAATCCCTTAGGCTTCATATCAAGTCTAAGGGATTTCTTTTTATATAGTTAATCCAGAGAATTAGTGTGTTCCGCAATATTGGCCCATAAAGAGGATACCACCACTCTGTGTGTCCTGAATCATATAGACAAACGGATGGTCGGCATGAAACTCTACATTGCGTATCTCCATAGGAGCCATCGATGTGAGCATAACGGCAGCAGTTACGGCAGCCGCCTTGGTTCCACGCTCGCTCACTTCAATCTTAGCCTTCTGCAGCATCTTGCTTACAAAGAAAGGACCATTGGCAAAATGGGTGAAGTTTGCCTCGTTGGGATTGAACATGGAAGGCGCACCCAAGCCGCTGATGATATCATTAAGCGACAACTCCTGCTCGATGGTGAACTTTGGCAGCTTCAGGTTCACCATGCATTCCTCCATATTGTTTCCCAGATTCGTAATCTTATCAGCATCCAATCCCTTCATCATGTCCTGGATGCTCTTGCCCTCGTTAGGAAGAAGCACCATCATGCGATAGGTACCGTTGCCGTAAGGAAGGTCGATGGCCTTGAAGGTATCATTCTCTGAATAGAAGAACTTCTTAACCTGATGCATCATCTGCACTTTCTGAATATCACGGGTGTAACCACGGAAGTTGACCTCCTTTGTATTGCGTGCATCAAACTTCGACTGCCATGTGCCGTTGAAGAAGATGGCATTCATCAGATAAGAAACAGCCTGAGGATCCACCTGGCTGATAAGCTGCGGAATCATGCCATGGGTCTTCTCCTTGCACCAGCCATTGATACGATTGGTGGTTTTACCCGATGTGAAGTCAAGGCTCTCGATGGCAGCCTGATAATTGTCGCCTACCTTCTTGCTGAATGCACTGTTCACAGAGAAGCTCTTGTTGACAGCGATGAAATTGGCAATCTCCACCTTGGTCTGCTTATCAAGACTACCTGCCGTTTGAAGAATAGCCTTATAGGTTTCATTTAACTCATCCACGCCAACACCTTCGCATCCAATGGCTTTCAATATCTCCTGTTGAGTGTTTCCGTCAGCACCGTTCGCCAACATACCCATCAGATAAGCCACACTCATAGGAGAAACCACCTGTGAAGAATGGCCAGAGATTTTATCGAAAAGACGAAGGGCGAAAGCATTGTTCTTATGGATAATCTCTCGCTGGGAATCAGAAAGAACCAGATAACTATTGTCCAAGTCCCCTTCATTCTTTCCCATATCGTTACTCTTGATTGCATTAGAATCGTCGTTTATCTTCTTGCTGCTAGCGCAGGAAGTCATTGCCATTGCAGCCGTCATCATGAGGGCAGCAGAGGCCATTTTGCTAAAATTACTCTTCTTCATAATCATTCATATTTGTTGATAATCTGTCTATGAAATGCAAGTTTCGACGATTTCTTGCATCAGACAGTCCAAATTTAAGACTCATTAACAGCCTGCTTGTCCGAAGTCCCATAAACAGCCTGCTTGCCTGGCATCACACGCAGATGATATCTGTTGCCGTCAAACTCCACACGCATCAGACTCTGCGAATTGGCTATCTTTGCCAAATCAAGAGCCACATGGCCCATCGTTCTGCGAAGATTCAGTTCTATGCATGAAACAAGTTCCAGCTGACCTTCCTTGGAGGCAATCATCATATCCACGCCAAAAGGTCCGCTATAGACATCCTTCAGTGCAGGCTCCATAACATCCATAATCCTCTGACGTGCAGCAGAAAGAGTCTCCTCACTCACGTATTGCTTCAAGATATCCAGTTTTTCCTTTTCAGAGCAGAGCAGGTTGCCGGAATAAGCATTCTTGATGGTATCAAACAACGAGAGTCCCAGATAGTTCACCTTGCCGTCACGCATTTCGAACTCCATGCCGAAGTCTTTCACCTTATTATAATAAGGCTCCACGGTAACGCCACCCTGGTGCGCAATGATATTGCGGGTCCAGCGTTCAAAGGCAGGATATTCGCCAGCAGTTCTGAATTCATCGGCAGCCACATACTTCACTCCCCTGCCGCTGCTGCTCCAGGGAGCCTTGACCACAGCCTTGCCCTGCTGCAGCACCAACGCCTTCACCTTCTCATAGGATTCAGCATACACCACGCCCTGCTGCAGATGCTGAGCAGCCCATTGCCTGCTGCTTATCGTGCGTACCTTATTTAATGTATCGTCGGTAGGCAACATAATGTCGGGCACGCCCATTCGCTCCAGCTCATGTTTCAGACTCAAGTTCCATCCCCAGGGATGAATGCTGTCAAGAAACTCCGTCTTAAGCGCATGTTCCAACTGAACTTTGGTTATAAACTCAACTTTTTCTGCAAGATGCTCCCCCAAATGGCGCACCTTGTCGAGTGCATTGTCGATGTCATCAACAAGCACCCAATCACCCTGATCTGCCCACAAGGCAGGAATAAACGCCAGGTCGCTTCGCAACTGTCTTCCTGCATGAGGCGCGGTGAACTGCTGCAAATTTGCGGCCAAAGCCAAATCGTGTTCCGGATTGAAGATATGTAGTTTCATGCTGCAAAGTTACAAAATAATGAGGGAAAAAAGGCAAAAGAGGGGCGTTTTTACGTAGAAAAGTGCTAAATAATGAAAAAAAAGTTAGTTTTTGCTATCTAGAGTTTGCAAATTTAAAATATATTATTACCTTTGCATCGTAAAAACAAAATTGAATCAATATTAAACGCATGGAAGAAGCATTCTTCAGAACACATACATATCTCGTAGAGCATACAGATGCCCCCGTGAGACGAACCTTGATGGATGAAATCGATTGGAACGACCGATTGATTGGAATCAAGGGCACACGAGGTGTCGGCAAGTCGACATTCCTATTGCAGTATGCCAAGGAGCACTTTGGACCTCACGATCGAAAGTGCCTGTTTGTGAATATGAACAACTTCTATTTCCAGAGTAGAGGAATCGCCGACTTTGCCGGCGACTTCGTGAAACAAGGTGGCAGAACATTGCTCATCGACCAGGTGTTCAAGCAGCAGGACTGGAGCAAGGAGCTCCGCAAGTGCTACGACCTGTATCCGGAACTGAAAATCGTATTCACCGGTTCAAGCGTGATGCGACTGAAGGAAGAGAACCCTGAGCTGAACGGCATCGTGAAAAGCTATAACCTGCGCGGCTTCTCGTTCCGCGAGTTTATCAACTTGCAGACAGGCAACAACTTCAAGGCATACGAACTTGACGACATCCTGCGCAATCATGAGCACATCATCAAGCAGATTCTGCCAAAGGTAAGTCCGATGAAATATTTCCAGGACTATCTGCACCATGGTTTCTATCCATTCTTCCTGGAACAGCGTAACTTTACAGAGAATCTACTAAAGACGATGAATATGATGACCGAGGTTGATATCCTCCTCATCAAGCAGATTGAACTGAAGTACCTGCCGAAGATCAAGTCACTCTTCTATCAGCTGGCAGTGGAAGGAGCCAAGGCACCAAACGTGAGCCAGCTTGCAGACAGTATCAATACCAGCCGAGCCACAGTGATGAACTACATCAAGTATCTGGCAGACGCCCGACTCATCAACATGATTTATCCAGAAGGTCAGGATTTCCCGAAGAAGCCATCCAAAGTGATGATGCACAACCCGAACCTCATGTACGCCATCTATCCTATCCAGATAGATACACAGGAGGTGATGGAAACATTCTTCGTCAACTCGCTCTGGAAAGACCACAAGGTGCACCAGGGAGGTAAGGATCACTTCTACACGGTAGACGGCAACAGGAAGTTCAGAATCTGCGACGCCCAAGCCACCAACAAGATTCGAAGCAATCCAGACACCATCTATGCCCGCTATAATACGGAGGTGGGAAAGGACAACAAGATTCCTTTGTGGCTGCTGGGATTCCTATACTAAAGAATAGGATTCTTGTACTATGGGTAGAATTCCTGTACTCAAAGAAATAAAGAAACGAGAATTTATACAAAACATATTTAATATTTTATCTAAAAGTAAAATGGCTAAAGAGAAAAAATTTATCACTTGTG